>Ga0224555_1000106_pt1 | contig 110565 bp, 95 predicted proteins | sample 714S23034metaG_FD_180687 | JGI IMG/M metagenome (GOLD analysis project Ga0224555, IMG submission 180687) | Peat soil microbial communities from Stordalen Mire, Sweden - 717 S2 30-34 | ecosystem: Environmental > Terrestrial > Soil > Wetlands > Peat | place: Sweden: Norrbotten County, Stordalen... | reverse complement strand
TCTCGCCTCTTCCTAGCCTCATTCGCAATGTAAAGCACAGCTATGATTACCGCAACTGGAACCGTGATGTACCAATAATGAAGTGCGAAGTAGAGACATACAATTACGACAATCAATACTATTACTACTTGCATGAATAGCTCCCGTGGCAGATGCCTTGTCTCTGTTTAGGTTGCTACCATTTAACCATATCTTGTCGCATCCGCCATATGTTTTTTGAGGTTTAAGAATCAGAGACTTAAGATGTAGTTCCATTGTGACTGCAATTGAATTCTGCTGCTGATAGGCAAGGAGAACCCCCATGCACACCGCCGAAACCTACGTCCGCGCCCGCATTGACACGAAGACCAAAGATCGTGCCGCCGACGCACTGGAGGCGATGGGCCTCTCCATCTCCGACGCCATCCGCCTGCTGATGCTGCGCATTGCCGACGAGCGACGCCTGCCCTTCGAGGTCAAGGTTCCCAACGCCATTACCTGAAAGGCGGGAAGTCGTGAGCCCAGACCCTACCGATTCACCCCAGGCTGCGTTGCCCCACTATTCTTCTTCCCGAAATCAAGCCCGAACTTCGGTTGTTCACGAGTCCCCTGGATGCGAATCGGAACCTCGGTCCCCGCTCCGTCTTTCTTGAAGAAGTGGTCGGCCGGCTTAAGCAGCGCTCCTGCCCATCCGCCCACCATCTGCGAGACCGTAGCCTGCATCTTCGCTGTTCCGGTAAAGTCCAGCGTGCCGCCGTCCAGGACGTAGGTACCCTTCAAATCGATCATTGCGCCCGGAACGGTATAAACCAGGTTGGGCAGCGTAATAGCCCCGCCCGCCATCTTGAAATCCCCTTGCATGGTCGAGCCGATGCTCTCTGGATCGGCGGTCTTCACATCCTTGGGACGCCCCTGGCCGCGCAGGCTCAGTTGTCGAATACGGCCTTGAATTTTGTCGCTAGTAAACAGCGCCTGGTCCAGCGTGAACCGCCCATTCAACTGCAGCCGCTGGTGCACCGGCTCTGGTCCCGGCGGAATATGCAGTCTGGTTTTTGTTGTCACCGCGCCCGTCAGCAGCGGCGTCGTCCTTCGCGGCGGACTGGCCAACTGAAGAAAATCTTCAATCCGCGCCCGGTCCACATTCACCGTCAGCGTTATATCGTGCCCCACGCTATGCGGCGGCTTGCCGGGCTCCGAGGCGATCACGCGCACAATCGGCCCTTGCGCGGTAAAGTGCGAGCGCCCCAGCGTCGCATCCACCGGCTCCAGCCACGTATCGCCGTTGGTCGCGTCCACACGGGCGTGGAAGCGCGTATTGAGCGCGAGCGCGTTGCCGAAGTGCGTGAGCCGGAAGTCGGGCACGTTCGCCACCCCATCCACCGTCAGGTGGCGCAGCGTGCCTTGGTAATGCCCATTGGAAGTGAGGATTCCAGCAATCCCCTTGAAGGTGGCCAGATCAGCGTGCTCAAAGCGGTAGTCGCCGGTAATCGGAGTTTCACCGGGATCCTCCGTCAGCCACGGACCAAAACTCCCCGTCGAGTAGATCGTCCCCACCGGCTTGGGATTGGTCAACTCGGCGTCAAAGCCCATTGCCTTGCCCGAAGCGACATTGGTCAGCTTGAAGTGCGCAAGGTCAAACTCCAGTGGCAGCTTGCCCGGCTTGCTGCTCTCCAGCACCAGGTGCGCCTGGCTGCACTCCAGGGTTTCCACTTCGAAGCTCAGCGACCTCGAACTGGCTTCCGATGGACCGCCTTTGCTTTGGCCAACGCCCGCACCTCCAGCAAGTGCATGACTGAAGTGTGAGAGGGGTGGCATATGAATATCCATCCCCTTGAGTTCCACCAGCGAAATGTGAAACGGCTTGCCCGGTGCATAACGCAGCGGCGCATGAAAGCGAAACTCATCCAGCCGGATCATCGGCTCATCCTGCCCCGCCGTTCCCGGCGGCGTAACCTCTTCCGCTTGTGCCGGCGGCCAAATCCGCAGCCCTTTGCCCTCAGCCCATAGCCCATGCACCAGCGACATATGAAAGCTGTCCAGCTCCACGCGGGCATGAAAGCGGCTCTGCAACTCCTCCAGGATGCGGGCGCGCACGAACGGCTCAGCCCGGTGCAGCAGCACAGCCACGATTCCCGCCGTCACCGCGACCGCAGCCAGCAACCCGCCCGCAACCCACATGACCCACCGCTTCCTGTGCCAGAAAGATACCTGAGCCGTACCCAAACCCGCCTCCCGACTAACCATTATTGTCGCAGGATTCGCCGACCCCTATTTTCTCAATAGCCGTCGAATGCCGTAGACTTCATAACATAGATGCAAGCGCACATTGAAAATCTCGTAAAACTGCAAGACGTGGATCTGGAGCGCGCCCGCATTACCCTAGCCTTGCGCGCCCTGCCTGCCGAGATCGCCCAGTCCCAGGCCGTATTGGCCAAGGCGCAGAAGCAGGCAGCTGAAGCCTCTGACGCGCTCAACCGCGAGGAAACCCTGCGCACCCGCCTGGAACGCGAGATCGCCGGCCACCGCCAGAAGACTGCCCGCTTCCGCACCCAGCTCGACTCAGTGAAAACCCCCGAGCAGGCCGCCGCAATCGAGCATGAGATCACCTTTGTATCCGCCGAAGCCGAGCGCCTGGAAAACGAAGAGTTCACCAGCCTCGAACGCACGGAAGCCCAGGAGGCCGCGCTCGCCGCAGCCCGCGCCGAGGTTGAAGACCTGTCCGTCGCCCTGGACAAAATTCGCGCTCGCGTCACCCACCGGCAGAAGGAGTTCAGCGCCCAACTGGCTACCCTCAACGCCGAGCGCGAAACTCTTCGCCAGGCTCTGGAGCCCGACCTGCTCGTCCGTTACGACCACCTCACTGCCTCTCGCGGCACCGGCCTGGCCCGCGTTGATAATCAGCAGTGCACCGGCTGCCGCATGGGCGTCCGCCCGCAAACCTGGAACCAGCTCCGCGAGGGCGAACTGCTCAACTGCGACAGTTGCGGCCGCCTGCTCTATTGGGACCCGTCGATGGCTCCCGCCCCTAAAGAGCCGCAACCCGTGCATACTCCCGCCGCCCGTCCCCGCATCCCCAAATCCCAAGCCGGAGCTTAGCAATGCAGCGCATCTGTGTGGATATGGATGAGGTCATGGCCGACACTCTGGCCGAGCACCTGCGCCGCTACAACCAGACCTTCGACGAGGAAGTGACTACGGAAGATCTGGCCGGCAAGGGCCTGTGGGAGATTACGCCCCTCGACCGCCAGCAGCAGCTCCGCGCCTTTCTCGACGCCGAAGATTTCTTCGAAGATCTGGCCCTGATGCCCGGCGCGCAGCAGGTGCTCAAAGACCTATCCGCCCGCTTTGAAATTTTTATCGCCACCCAGGCAATGACTGTCCCCAATTCTCTCGGCCCCAAATACCGCTGGCTGCAGCGCCACTTCCCTTTCATTCCGCCCACGCATTACGTCTTCTGCGGCAACAAGTCCATCCTCCGCGCCGATTACCTCATTGACGACCTGCCCCGCAACCTGCTCCGCTTCGAGGGCACAGGCATTCTCTACACCGCCCCGCACAACCTCACAGCCACCGGCTTCATCCGCGTCGATAACTGGGAGCAAGTGGCCCAGTACTTCGCCAGCCAACCCAGCTAACTCCCCACTGTGCTCAAAATTGCATCCATAGAGCAATGCTCGATGCGATGCAGTGACTATTCTGAATAAGGACCCATGCCGCCGGAACCGCGCCAATTCGATGTGATTGTTTTAGGCGCGGGCGCGGCCGGCCTGATGTGCGCCGCGGTAGCTGGTCAGCGCGGGCGGCGCGTGGCGCTGCTGGAACACAACGGGCAGCCGGGGCGGAAGATTCTTATCTCCGGCGGCGGCCGCTGCAACTTCACCAACCTGCACTGCGGGCCCAATAACTTCCTCTCTGAAAACAAACATTTTGCCAAGTCGGCGCTCGCACTTTATCAACCGAAGCATTTTATCGAGCTGGTCGAGCGGCACGGAATTGCCTGGCACGAAAAGACGCTGGGGCAGCTTTTCTGCGATCATTCGTCGCGCGCGATTGTCGAGATGCTGCTGGCCGAGTGTGAGCGAGGCAGCGTGGAAGTGGTGCTGAACGCGCGCGGGATTGCGGTCGAGTGCGCGGAAAGATTCAGGGTTCTGTGCTCGCAGGGCGAGCTCAGCGCCGAAGCGTTGGTGGTGGCCACTGGAGGGCTGTCGATTCCCAAGTTGGGCGCCACGGGACTGGGATATGAACTGGCGCGGCAATTCGGGCTGAGGGTAGTTGTTCCCCGACCCGCGCTGGTTCCGCTCACTCTGGGCGGGGATGAGGCAAGCTGGACGGAGCTGGCAGGAGTATCCGCGATGGTTGACGCCTCCGCCGGCGGAGCAACGTTCAGGGAAAAGATGCTGGTGACCCATCGCGGGCTGAGCGGACCGGCGATCCTTCAGGCATCCTCATATTGGCGGCCGGGCGAGACGATTGATCTTGATTTTGCCCCGGAGCTTGCCGCTGGAGAGGAGATCCTGGGAGCCTTGCGATATCCCCGAGCGCGACGGGATTTGGCAGCGCTAAAGCGAGCGTTGAGCACAGTGTTGCCGCAGAGACTGGCTGGCTATTTAGCCGAAGCGGGCGCACCGGATGGTTGGACAAACGCGGCGTTGCAGGCCTGCGAGCAGCGGCTGCACCGTTGGCCGCTGCATCCGACCGGGACCGAGGGCTTCGAGAAGGCCGAAGTGACCGCCGGTGGCGTGGATACTCGTGACCTGCAGGCGCGTACGATGGAGGCGCGGGCTGTGCCGGGATTATTCTTGATCGGAGAAGCGGTGGACGTGACCGGGCAACTGGGAGGGTTCAACTTCCAGTGGGCGTGGGCTTCGGCAGTGGCGGCGGGGAGAGCGGTGTGAGAAAAACAGGGAATAGGGAACAGGGAATAGGGAATAGACTTGTGGCCGCCTTGAGTTTCGTCCTGCTTGCCGCGTTGGTGCTGGCTTGGCCGTTCCTGATCCAGGCACAAACCACTGACCCGGCAAGTGCAAAGAACGCTGCCAATGCGCGCGCGACCCTCGACGCGATGGTGCAGGCCCTGGGAGGGCAGGCGTGGCTGACAATGAAAAATCAGACGCGGCAGGGGAAGGTGGCCGCTTTTTTTCACGGCCAGCCCTCCGGCGGAACCACGGAATATTGGGAGGTCCACGCATGGCCAGACCAGGATCGCATCGAGTTCAGCAAGCATCGTGATGTGGTGCAGTTTTACCTCGGGCGCACCGGCACTGAAGTCACCTACAAAGGCAACGCGCCGCTGCCGCAGGAGCAGGTGGACGACTGGCTCCGCCGCCGCGAACACTCCGTTGAAACCGTCATCAAGACCTGGCTCAACGAGCCGAAAACCATCCTGGTTTACGATGGCCGGCGGCTGGCCGGTAGTCGGCTTGCCGATCAGGTAACCGTGATCTCGGCCGAAAACGAGTCCGTCACCATCCAGATGGACATCGAGACCCACCTGCCGATGCGCCGCACATTTGAGTGGCGCGATCCGGTCTTCAAAGACATGAATACCGACGCCGAGGAGTACGACGACTACCACTTGATCGACGGAATCCAGACGCCGTTTACCATTACCCGCTACAAGAACGACGATATGACCCGGCAATACTTCCTGCTTCACGTCGCGTATAACCAGCCGTTGGATGCCGATTTCTGGAACGTGGACGCAGCCGAGCGCCGCATCAAAAAGTAGTGGCGTGAGCCGACGCGGGATTCCGGAGGTTCAGCTTGTTTATAATCCAAAGAAGCGTATAGCGACCGAGATCAACTGCTTTCCGGAGCCAGAGAATGACCTTCAATATCCAGGAAATCATGGATTTCCTTCCCCACCGCTACCCGTTTCTTTTGATCGACAGGGTGGTGGAGTTCGAGCCTGCCAAGCGTCTGGTGGCCATTAAAAATGTGACCATGAACGAGCCTTTTTTTCAGGGCCACTTTCCAGGGCTACCCATCATGCCCGGCGTGCTGGTGATCGAGGCGATGGCCCAGGCCGGCGCCATCATCATGATGACCGAGATGCCCGACCGCGAGACAAAGCTGGCGGTCTTCACCGGCATCGAGAAGGCCAAGTTTCGCCGCCAGGTAACGCCCGGCGATCAGTTGCGCATCGAAGTGGAAGTGCTGGCGTTCAAGAGCCGCGTCGGCCGCATGGAGGCCAAGGCCCTGGTCGACGGCAAGGTAGCCTGCCAGGCCATTCTGACCTGCGCAGTGGTACCGCGCGTGCGTGAATCGGAGCCGGCGGCGGTCGCGGAAGCGGGGACAGTGTGAGCATTCATCCCAGCGCGATCGTTGCGCCTGGAGCCCGCGTTCCCGACTCCTGCACCGTCGGCCCCTGTTCCACCATCGGCCCCGAGGTAGTGCTGGGCGAGAATTGCACCCTCATCTCCCACGTGGTTCTCGATGGCCGCACCCGCATCGGCGCGCGCAATACCTTTTATCCCTTCTGCTCCATCGGCGTGCCCCCGCAAGACCTGAAGTATGCCGGCGAGCCCACCGAGACCGAGATCGGCGACGACAACACCATTCGCGAGAGCGTAACCATCAGCCGTGGCACGGTGGGCGGCGGAGGCGTAACGCGCCTGGGATCGAGCAACCTGCTCATGACCTGCGCGCATATCGGCCACGACAGCCAGGTGGGCAGCCACTGCATCCTGGCCAACGCCGCCACGCTCGCCGGCCACGTCGTCATTGAGGACTACGTCACGCTGGGCGCTTTCTGCCCGGTTCACCAGCACTGCATCCTGGGCAAGTACGCCTTCATCGGCGGGGGCACCATCGTCACCCAGGACGTGCTGCCTTTTTCGCTCACCTCGTCAAAGCGTGAAAACAAGGCCTTCGGCATCAACAAAATCGGCCTCCAGCGCCGCGGCTTTTCACCGGAGCGTCTGCAACTGCTGCAAAAGGCCTTCCGCCTGCTGCTCGCCGCCAAGCTGAATACGACTCAGGCACTCGATAAAATCAAGGAGCTGGAAGGCGAGGACATTGCGCTTCTGGCAAGGTTCCTCGAACGCAGCGAGCGCGGGGTGATCAAGTAGCTATGAAACTCGGCCTCATCGCCGGCAACGGCCGCTTTCCATTTTTACTTCTGGATGCGGCGCGGGCACAGGGCCTGGCCGTGGTCGTGGCGGCCATCCGCGAGGAGACTGACCCGGAGATAGGCCGGCGCGCGACTACTGACGACGGAATTACCGTCCATTGGCTCTCGCTGGGCGAACTCTCGCGGCTGATCGAGCTCTTCCACAAGGAAGGCGTCGAAATGGCCGTGATGGCCGGGCAAGTGAAGCACAAGCAGATTTTTTCGAGCATCCGGCCCGACTGGCGGTTGGCCAAGCTGCTGCTCAACCTGCCCCGGCGCTCGACCGATATGCTTCTGGGCGCGGTGGCCAAGGTGCTGGGCGACGAGGGCATTGAGTTAATCAGTTCCACGGCCTTCCTTGAGCCGTTGCTGGCCCAGGAAGGCATTCTCACCGCGCGCGCTCCGGACGAGGAAGAGCAAAAAAACATCGAATACGGCCTGGGAGTAGCGCGCGCCCTGGCCGGTTTCGACATTGGCCAGACGGTAGTGGTCGCCGCGCAGGCCTGCGTGGCCGTAGAGGCCATGGAAGGCACGGACGCAACCATCGAGCGCGCCGGCCTGCTGATGCGCTCGATGGGCGGCGACGCATCAACGCTCGAACGCCGCCTGACCGTAGTCAAAGTAGCCAAGCCTGAGCAGGATATGCGCTTTGACGTACCTGTTATCGGCATCGCGACTGTGGAGGCCATGATCCGCGCCGGCGCCACTTGCCTCTCCGTCGAAGCCGGCCGCACCCTCCTCTTTGAACGCGACCAATTGCTCGAACGCGCCCAACAGGCAGGCATTGCCATTGTGGCTACGCCAGTGGTCAGTGAACAGTGAACAGTGGTCAGTGAACAGTGAACAGTGGTCAGTGAACAGTGAACAGTGAACAGTGGTCAGTAATCAGTGGTTAGTTGTCAGTGAACAGTGGTCAGTAATTTGCGGATATACTGATTTCCAGCAGTGGTTTCCCCTTGCTGTTGAAGTTGATCATTTTTCAGTGCTCGGCCAAATGCACGGTCCATCTACTGACCACTGATCACTGACCACTGTTTTGGAGGTTTTCTTGTGAGCAAACTGCTTATCTTCGTTTTAGCCGCCGTGGTTGTGGGCGCTGTTGTATACGTCACCGTTTACGCAGCCGATCAGACCATGCCCGCCGTCGGACAAGTCGCTCCTACCTTCACCCTCCCTTCGCAGGATGGCTCCCAGATCTCGCTCTCGAGCTTCCGCGGCAAGTGGGTGGTGCTCTACTTCTATCCCAAGGACATGACCTCCGGCTGCACAATTGAGGCCCACAACTTTCAGCGCGACCTGGCCCAGTTCGATGCCCGGAACGCGGTCATCCTGGGCGTAAGCGTGGATACTCCCGACAGCCACAAGCAGTTCTGCACCAAGGAAGGGCTGACCTTCCGCCTGCTGGCCGACCCCAATCACACCGTGGTCGACGCCTACGGCTCGCTGGGCAACTTTGCCGGGTTCAAGATCGCCAGCCGCAATACCTTTCTGATCGATCCCCAGGGCAATATCGCCAAGGTTTGGACCAAGGTGGACCCGCATGTTCACTCCGCTGAAGTGCTGGCCGCGCTTGACCAACTAAGGAAATAAGGACTCAAACTCTCTGAATCCGCGTTCCGTAACGGCCTGGATTGCCGGGTTTTTTCGCATAAACGATACAATTTCGTACGGATTTGTACAAAATTGTGACGTTTTTGTACACGTGTTTCAAAGGGAGCTGGAAATGCAAGTTACAGATAATAAGCTTGTTATCCTGCTCTACTCTTCGTAAAAAGGCGGCGAAAAGGAGAAGGGTACCCCCGGGGGGTGGGCACATTCAAATTTTCCCGGCTTCCCGAGGCTGATGATGGGCATGGCGTGGTTCTGATGCTTCTACCAGTGTGGGCCTGTTGAGGGTAATTATCTGCAAATATTGGGGCTGAGCAGCAAAAAATATTCGGCCAGGCGGGGACTTGGGATGATTTTTAAATTTGCTGCTTAAGGAATGGTGGCCAGAGACGGGATTGAACCGCCGACGCCGGCCTTTTCAGGGCGTTAATAACTTGTGTTTGCAACTACTTACAGGACATAGAGGGCCGCAAAAATGCGCCAAAATACTTGTAGAACGGGTCAATCATGGGTGAGCGAACACGGGTGGAGATTTTGCGTCCGGGTTCTGCGGGATTCGCAGCTCTAAGACCTCAACGGCTAGGTCAAACCGCGTCCCGACAAGTGCCACAATTGCCTTCGGTGCTGGTGCGCTGAGTCGCACAATCGCTCCGGGCTTGCCGACCAGAATGAGCTTCTTTACCGGACATCCGTCCTCTATCGCAAGAACGCACTTCAATATGTCTCGTTCAAATTCAGAGTGTGGATTGTGGATCCCGAAGGCGAATTCCACGGCAGTCCCTTCATCCGGAAAGAAAAAGTCAAATCTGAACCCGGCCCCTTTGCACACAACCTTCTCGCTGTAGCCGGACCCGAACACTTCCTTGGCCAATTGGCGAAGTGAACGCACGAACACCCCGGTTGTATGGTCGCCAACACCCGGTCCCTTCTTTTCAAGAAAGCCCGAAGTCTGTTCTACGATTCCTTGGGCTAGGAGCAGAAGCTGTTCCGATTTCATCAAGTTCGATGCAGTATTTGCCACGTCAGTGCCCACTTTCAGGTTGTGCTCTGGTCCGTTGCCCGATTCTATTGCGATACCGATTGTCTCGCCACAAGAGAAACACTGATGGCGGAGTTCTCAATCTCCCAGTTCCCTATGAAGCGGCTCAGAATCTCTTGTTCCTCCTTAAGAATCGGCAGCCTGGAAGCATCTCTTGGCTTCGGAATGTAGCTGAGGGATAACCATCGAATTTCGTAGTGTCGTTGGCGGTGGCGTTGCCAATAACCGATCAGCGCGAATTGGAGCCCACGCGCTGCCGTACTTTGCCCAATGCCAGCAGGATGCCATAGAGCAGCGCTTCAGGGCGGGGCGGACAGCCGGGGATATAGACATCAACGGGAATGACTGAGTCCACTCCGCCGAGCGAGGCGTAGTTGGTTCCGAAGATGCCTCCGCTGATGCCGCAGGCGCCCACGGCCACGACAACTTTGGGATCCGGCGTGGCGGCCCAGGTCTTGCGCAGGGCCAGTTCCATGTTGCGCGTTACAGGACCGGTGACCAGCAGCATATCGGCATGACGCGGCGAGGCCACGAAATGAATGCCGAAGCGCTCAATATCGTGAACCGGGTTGTTCAAGGCGACAATCTCCTGCTCGCAGCCATTGCACGAGCCTGCATCCACCTGCCGAATCGACAGGGACCTTCCGAGCAGGTTGTGGATGGCTGCTTCGAGCCGCTTGCCGGGTTCCTCGACGCCACGGCCGCGTGTGGACGATTGCAACATGGCGTGGCTGCCATCGGGATGGAGCGTGTACTCGGCGGTTAGCAGGAGGTCACGGCGATCAGCGGCCGCAAGTTCGAATTGGCGGGTCATGCGCACAGCACCATCGGCAGAGGCCTCAGCACATTCGCCGCAATAAATGCAACGGCCGTAATCCACGGTGACCTGGCGCAGGCCGCCGCTGTCATTGACGGCGATGGCGCCGGTAGGGCAGGCTTCGGCCGCAGGGCGCGCATCGGTCCAGACCTCGAAGTCGAACTCCGGGGCGCCACGAAACTGCTCGGCCAGGTGGGGCGCAACGCGTGGATACCCGACCGTCGCGGAGCCAACACTGAACGTTTTTTGCAGAATCTTGAACATCGCTTTACCGATCCGTCCCTGAATAGGACAGGTTGAAGCTTTTGTTGATCACCGGAAAATCCGCAACGATATTGCCTTCCATGGCTTCCACGATGGCCGGCCAGTTGTTGATGGACGGGTCTTTCACTTTGCAGCGTTCCAGGCGATTGCCTTTGCCGGTTCGAACCCAGTAGACGATTTCGCCGCGCCACCCTTCCACTGCGCTGAGCGCGCAGCGGTCCGGCGGAATGGGCTGAGCCGGGGCGCGGTACGAACCTTCAGGCAGGCGGGCGGCGGCCGCGCGAATGATCTCGATCGACTCGCCGACTTCATCGATGCGAACTTTCAGGCGGCGCCGCACATCCCCCGCCTGGTAGACCGGCACGGTGAAGGGCACGCCGCCGTATGCCTCGTAGGGGTGATCGCGCCGAATATCGAGATCGACGCCGGAGGCTCGCCCCGCCACGCCGACGATTCCCAACATGAGTGCCTTTTCCGGCTGCAGGATTCCGGTCCGCTCCAGGCGTTCACGGGTGGAGTTGGACGACAGAATGATCGCCACCAGATCGTGGAATTCGCGCTCGACTACTTTGAGCGTCTTCGCGATGGCTTCGACTTGATCCTGGGTCCAGTCTCTGCGCACGCCGCCGATGGCGACCATTCCACGCAGAACGCGGCTTCCGGTGAGGGATTCGCACAAGTCCAGCACAAGCTCCCGTACGCGGCCGGCATGAGCGTTGGCAATCACAAACCCCACATCGTTGGCGATGGCGCCGGCATCGGCGACGTGATTTGCAATTCGTTCCAGTTCGAGCAGAATGACGCGCATGAACTGCGCACGTTTCGGGACCTCGATTTCAGCTGCCCTCTCGATAGCCTGGCAGAATGCTGCGCCGTGGGAGAAGGCCGAATCGCCGGATACGCTCTCGGCCAGAAATACCGCGCGGGGGATGGGGAGATTCTCGAAGAGCTTCTCGGTGCCTTTGTGCGTGTAGAACATGCGCAGTTGCAGGTAGAGGACGGGCTCTCCGGCGACGGCGAAGTTGAAGTGGCCGGGCTCGATGATGCTGGCATGAACGGGGCCGACCGGAATCTGGAAGACGCCCTCTCCGTAAGTGGGGCGATAGATGTGCCGCTCGCCTTCAAACGGGGGCAGAACGGCGTTCAGCGGAAAATCCTTGCGCAGCGGATGCACATCGGGCCAGTTATCGTGGAGCGCCACGCGGCGCGGATTGGGATGCCCTGCGGCTTCGAGTCCGAACCAATCCTGAATCTCGCGCTCCTGCCAGTTGACGGCGGGCAACTCCGCGGCCAGCGACGGGAAGGTGGGATGGTCATAGGGAATGGGAGCCTTGAGAATCACCCAGGATGGGTCACCGACCCGGTCGAAGACATAGTAGTTATAGAAGACGCCTTCCTCATTCACCCGATCCTCGGCGAATACGGTGACAAGCCTTGCCTGGTGCTCGGCGATGAAGTGCCGGGCGATTCCGGTGACATCGGCGCCGCTCAACAAAACTGTGACCTGGCCGGCGACAGGCTCTTCCATAGAGCGGATCTGCTCAGGAAAGCGCTCGCAAAGTTCTGTAAAGAATGGCGTCATTGCCCGCTCACCACCCTTGCCGCTCCGCGAATGAGTTCAAACAGCGGAGCGGGAATCCAGAAACCGATGACGACCAGCGCCACGGCCAGCGCGAGCAGCGAACCATCGCGCCAGGGACGGGGTCCCGCTGGCGGCGCGTCGCTTTTCGGTCCGAGGATCATGCCTCCGACGTGGAGCAAGGCGCCGGCGAAGACGCCCGTACCGAAGAGGACGAAGAGAACGCCGGTAAGAACATGGCCGCCGTCAAACGCCGCGCGCACAATGAGGAACTCGCTCTGAAAGAGGCTGAAGGGCGGCATGCCGATGATGGCCAGCATGGCCATGAGAAAGACAACGCCCGTCAGCGGCATGGCCCCGATCACGCTGCCTTTGATCCTGGAGAACAGGTCAGTGCGGAAGTGCTGGGAGACGTTGCCCGCGCAGAGGAAGAGCAGCGATTTCGCGATGGTGTGAAAGGCCATGTGGAGCATGAGACCAAGGCTGCCCAGCACGCCCCCGAGACCGAGCGCCGTGGTCATGATGCCGGCATGATCGATCGTATGATAGGCCAGCAGTCGGCGATAGTTCTGCTGCACCAGGATGAATGGAACGGAGATGCCCATGGAGAGCAGCCCGAAGAGCAGCAGCAGGCGGCCTGGGTACTCCGGGCCAAGGCAGCGGCTGGTAAGAATGTAAAAACGGATCAGGCAATAGAGGGCGCAGTTGAGCAATGCGGAAGAAAGAATGGCGGCGGAGGGCACTGGGGCTTCGCTGTAGGCATCGGGCTTCCAGGTGTGCATGGGCGCGAGGCCCGCCTTGGTTCCATAGCCGAGGAGAATGAGCACGAAGGCCAGCCGCATTGAGGTCTTGTCGAGTTGCGCGGCGTGCTGCGCCAGCACTGACCAGTTCAAGCCGCTGAGCGCATCGGAGCCGGGCAGGCTGTGGCCCGCATAATAGGTGACGATGGTGCCGAAGAGCGCCATGGAGAGGCCCACGCCACCGATAATGGCGTACTTCCACGCAGCTTCGATGGAGGTGACCTTGCCGTAGAAGGTTACGAGGAAGATGGAGGCCAGGGTGGTGGCTTCCATGGCCGCCCACATCACTCCCAGATTATTGGCCATAGCCATGAACAGCATGGAGAAGACCAGCAGCGGGGTGAGCGAGTAGTACATGCGAAGCAGTGCGAGTTGCTCGACGCTGGTCAGGTCGTCGCCGAGCGCTCCGCTTTGCTGATCGTCGCGCAGGTAGCCGATGGAGTAGGTGGAGCAAACCAGCGCCACGGAAGCGGTGAGAAGGATGACCAGCGCGCTGAGCGCATCGGCATAGAAGAAACCGTTGCAAAGCGAGACGGCGCCGCGGGCGAGCACCTGGGCGGCCAGCGCAACGGAGGCCAGAAAGACGATGCCGAACCCGGCCACATTCGCCACTTCCATGGCCTCGCGCCGGCGCACGAAGAACGACGCAACAGATGCGGCAACGGGGATCAGCAATAGGGCGATGAGAAGCATGCTATCCTCGCAACCTCCGCAACCGGCTCACATCCATCGACTCGAAGGTCTCGCGGATGCGGTAGACGAGAATGCCAAGCACCATGGCCGCCACCAGCACATCGAAGAGGATGCCCAGTTCCACAATCAGCGGCATTCCATAGGTGAGCGAGATGGCGGCGAGAAACAGGCCGTTCTCCAGCGAGAGCAGCGCCAGCACCTGGGTGAGCGCTTTGCGGCGGTTGATCATGGTGAAGAAGCCGATGAGGAAAAGCGAGATGGCCACGGCGAGCGCATTGTGGCCGAGACCGGGTTCGCCCGGCTTATAAAACGATTCGGCAACCACATAGCCCACCAGTGTAAGGGCGCCTGAAATCAATACGGAGAGGGGCACATTCACAATCGGCTCAATCTCTTCATGAATTTCCATACGTTCCACCAGGCGCTCAAAGAGGATGGGCACCAGAATCACCTTGACCACGAGGGTGAGCGCGGCGGCTATGTAAATATGCGGCGCGTGGTTGAACCAGGCGATGGTGGCGGCGATCATGGCAAGGAAGAAAGACTGCGCTGCAAAGATGCGGATGTGGACAACGATCCAGCGCTGCGACACCATCGCAATTTGCAGAACCAGCACCAGTGCCGCCATCAGTGTGATGATGCGGTCGCCGATTTGCATATCGAGAAAAGGTGTCATAAGCCTCAGAAGAGAAACGTTGAGATCAGTGCGAGCGATCCCAGGGTGAAGGCCACCGCCAGCAGTTCCGGAACCCGGAATAGCCGCGTTTTGGCGTTGACAGTTTCGATGAGAACAATGGCGCAACTCAAGAAAAGCAGCTTCGCCAACAGCCAGGCGATGCCCTGCAGCGCGCCGAAGCCGAACCATGTGGGCTGCAGGCCAATCGGCCAGAAGCAATTGATCAGCAGCGTCATCAGGACGAGTTGTTTGATGGACGCAGCCCATTCAACGAGGGCCAGGTAAGGGCCTGAATACTCGAGGATCATGGCTTCGTGGATCATGGTGAGTTCGAGGTGAGTATCCGGGTTATCCACCGGGATGCGGCCCGTCTCCGCGATGAGCACCAGCGCCAGCGCGGCGAAGGCGAACATCTGCGCGGGGGCAAGAAAGCGCCAGTTTTGCCCAATGGCTGCGCCGGCGATTTGAGTGAGGCTGGTGGAACCCGCGCCGATAGCGACGGTGAAGATTGCCAGCATCATAGCCGGTTCGGCCAATGCCGAGATGGTCATTTCGCGGCTGCTGCCGAGGCCGCCGAAGGAACTCCCGGTATCGAGTCCGCTGAGCGCCAGGAAGAACCGGCCCAGCCCGAGCAAATAGATCACAGCCAGAACGCCGCCGAACAAGCCGAGCGGTGCTTCGGCGGCGACCATGGGAATCATCAAGCCCGCTAAAACTGTGCTGAAGAAAACGATCCAGGGAGTTGCGACGAAGATCCAGGACGCGGTCTCCGGAATCACCATGCCCTTGCGAAAGAGTTTGTAGAGATCCCTGTAGGGCTGTAAGATGCCGGGGCCGCGCCGTGTTTGCATCCGCGCCTTGAGGGCGCGAATAACTCCCGTAACCAAAGGCGCAATAGCCAGCAGCAGGCAAAGCTGCGCTATGCTTTCGATGAGCCGACCTATGATTTGCCCGGTCATCCGCGCACCACAAACAACAGAAGAAGAATCAGGGTGATGAAAATGTAAGCGAGATAGACGTTGATGCTGCCCGCCTGAATGCCTTTCATCCGGTTTGCCAAGGCCATAATCCGCTCGCGCAACGGACCGTAGAGGCGCTTTTCAAAGGTGAGTTCGATTTTGCTCTCGAAGCGGATGGCGCTGGGGTAGTGGGGCGATACTTCGTACTCCGCCTGGATTTCGCGGCGCGGACGATATAGGGCAGAGAAGATCATGCGCAGCGGTTTGGAAAAGGCAGTGGCTGTGTATTCGTTGTCGGCGGTTAACCCAGGCAGACCGCAATCCCACACCGGACCGGTGACGCTGCGACGGCGCCATCGCCTGGCCAGCGGAAGAGCGAATGCCGCGCCGGCGATCAGGAAGAGCAGCGCCATTCCGGCTGTCGATATGGTGCCGCCATGGATCGTTCCCGGCGACAGCGCCAGGCCATGCGCCATGACGAGCGCCGAACTTGTGCTGACGCCAAGAGCCTGTTGCGTGATGGGATCGAAGACCCGCACAAACAAGGTGGCTCCGAGACCCAGCGTGACGCATCCCACGGCCAGAGCTGCCATTCCGGCTTGCATGGTAGGTGAGGCCTCGTGTGCATCGGCGGCTTCATTGCTGCGCGGGAGGGCAAGAAACGGAATGGCGAAAGCTTTGACGAAACAAGCCGCCGCCAGTGCCGCGGTCAGGGCCAGCAGAGAGCCGGCGATGGGGAACATCAAACGCGTGAGGCTTTGCGTGGTGCCAAAGCCGGCCAGCAACGCCTGGTAGGTGAGCCACTCGCTGACAAATCCATTCAACGGGGGTAGCCCGGAGATGGCCACCGCGCCCAACAGAAAGCACAGCGCCGTGACCGGCATGCGCCGGATGAGCCCGCCCATCTTCTCCATATTGCGCGTGTGCGTGGCCTGCACGACGGAACCTGCGCCCAGGAACAGCAGCCCTTTGAACATGGCGTGGTTGAAGGTGTGATACAAAGCTGCGATCAGAGCAAGGGTGGCCAGATTCGCCTGCCCCAGTGCGCGAAACATCAGTGCCGCGCCGAAGCCCATGAGGATGATGCCGATATTCTCAATGCTGTGCCAGGCGAGCAGGCGCTTGAGATCGTGCTCCATCAGCGCATAGAGCACTCCCAGCAGAGCCGACGCCACGCCCAGGCCCAGCACCACGGTTCCCATCCAAATAGGGGGCGTCCCGTAGAAATCAAAGAAGACCCTCGCCATGCCGTAGATGCCGGTCTTGATCACGATACCCGACATCAGAGCCGAAACGTTGCTGGGCGATACGGGGTGGGCTTCAGGAAGCCAGATGTGAAGGGGCACAATGCCCGCCTTCACGCCGAAGCCGAAAAGGAAAAGCAGAAAAATCGCGCCCTGCTCGAGCGGTGGCATACGCGAAGCCAGCAGGTGGAAACTGGAGAAATCCAGGCTGCCGCTGGCGGTTGTGAGCATCAAGAACGCGATCAGCAGCAGGCCAGTGCCCGCGTGCGACATGATGAGAAAAAGCACTCCGGCGTTGCGCGTTTTTTCCTTTTCGTGCTCGAAGCTGATCAGGCAGAACGACGAGAGCGCCATCACTTCCCACGCCACCAGGAAGAAGAAAGCGTTTGACGCGGTAAAGACCAGCGCCAGGCTCAACAGCAGCAGGTTGTAGAAAAACCCAAAGGCGCCCAGGTTTCGGCGTCCTTCCATCTCTTTCAGGTAGCCGAAGGAATACAGCGAAACAACGGCAGCCAGCGCAGCGAGCGTCAAATTGAAGTATGCCGAAAGCGGGTCAAGGCGGACGGCCCAGGTAAACACCGGGTTGCCGAAGGGAAGGCTGATCGCGATGGGGCTGGCGCTGAAGATTGCGGCCGCTGAAGCAGTCAGATCGAGAAGCGAACCTGCCAGTGCAGCTCCGCAGGCAACCCGACGTGCGGCGGCCGGTTCGCGCCACAGCGCCAGACTGGCCATTGCACCCATAAGCCAGACAATGATTCCGCTCAGAAAAAGCTCAGCGATCACCGGGCAGACGCCTCACATTCCACTTCCTCGAGCATCTGAATGGCGTCGGCCAGGTTGGTCTGGAAGTATCGGCGCATGACGTCGAGAACCTCCACTAAAACCGGATTTCGGATGGAATAGAAGACCTGGTTGCCGTCCTTGCGGTTCGCTACAATCTGGCGGCTTCTCAGAATCGCCAGGTGCTGGGACAGGTTCGCCTGTTCGACGCCGAGTTTCTCCTGGATGGTTCCTGCGGAAAGCTCCCCGTCGCGCAACGTCTCAAGGATGGCGATGCGCGTGGGATGGGACAGAGCCTGGAAGACGCTAGCCTTGTATGTCCGCAGTGTCTCTTGCATATCATAAGAATATTCTAAATATCTTATATACGCAATAGCACTAGCCACGGGCGCGGCAGCGCACCCTTCGAAACCCTGCCGTATGGCGATGGGCTGAGTAATTTACCCGTCGCGGTACACTAACATCTCGCTGGTACAAAAGATCGGGCAGACCAGTGCAAAAGGTTACCAGCCGCAAAACGAAGAGACTTTCATTTTAGATGTTCTCGATTGTAACAAGGAAGAGATTGAACGCCTTATTGATTACGCTCATAAGTCCGCGAAGGAACATCTGGCTCATGCTATCGAAGGGAACAGAGAAAAAACACGGTACTGGCGATTTGCAACAAAGCCCATTCGCCGAGCCAACGCTAAATGGTTGAAAGTTATGGTGGGCACAGCAGGATTCGAACCTACGACTTCCACCGTGTGAATCGACTAATTTGACGTAGATACAAGGACTTAGCCGCCATATAAGGCCCCGTGTCAAGGGCGCCCCTTCAACAGTACTACTCTCCATTCTCTTTCAGGGGCGGAGGCGTTGAATTTAGAAATCTTTTGAGATAGTGAGGGGTTTTCGGCGCATTCTGCGCGATATGGTCAGACACCTTTTCGAGGGCATCATGACCAGAACCCTGACCAACCTCTGCGCCGCGGCTTTGCTGGCCGCTCCGCTCGCCCATTCCGCTGCACATGGCCAGACCGCGTCCGCACCCAGGACGCCGGCAGCGCCCAACTACAGCAAACTGCCTCTGAGCTTCGAGCCCAACCGCGGGCAGACCGACGCCTTCGTGCAATTCCTCTCGCGCGGCAGCGGCTACACCGTCTTCCTGGAGCCGACCGCCGTGACTCTGGTCCTCAATAAGTCCATAGCGTCGCAAGAGGCGATCCGGGCAGCAGCGATGACGGGCAAGCCCGCGCCGATGGCGCGCGAGGCCGTCCGCCTGGATCTGACTGGCGCGAACAAGCGCGCTGCGATGACCGGTGAAAAGATGCTTCCCGGCTACGTGACCTATATGACGGGCGCGGAGCCCTCCAAGTGGCAGGTAGGATTGCCTACCTTCGCGGCGACACGCGTGAAGGACATCTATCCGGGCATCAACCTGGTGTACTACGGCACAGGCCACGAGCCGGAGTATGACTTCGTCGTCTCGCCAGGAGCCGATGCCAACGAGGTAAGACTCGTGCTGCACGGCCCACACCCAGTGCTGGAACCAGCGGCAACGCATTTGTGAGGCTCAAAGACGCTTGTTTCAATTACGTTAACAATCTGCTTGCGCTTCTTTCTGCGGTCGGACGGCGAGGACCCAACAACTCGCTCATGAAAAGAGGCTGAGGTATTTTCCCCGAAGATTGACGCGATTCACAATAGGAGCTTCCCCATGAGGTCAAAATTCTTCCCCCGCAGAGGCTTGGCGTTGGTCTTTGCCTCGATACGTGCCGTCGCCGTTCCCTATCCTCGGCGAAAGCCGCTTCCCCCAGGAACAGCGCCATCACGTTTTCGCTCAGGTTCGCAACCGTCAGGCGGCGCATCGTCCTGCGGATTTCCCCTTTAGTCCTTCAACTCAAAGCTTCCCGGAGGTCGCTTCGTGATCGTGACTCGGCTCATTTCCTTCCTTCTACGCTTTGCCTCTACCTGCCTCCACGCGGCGCTCCCGTTGCGCCCGGCTGCGACTGTGCTTTTCCTGGGCCTGGGCCTCTGCGCCACCGTTCAGGCGCAGTTGAATGAATGGACCTGGATGGGTGGAAGCAGCACGGTTAACCAGTCCGGAGTGTACGGCACGCGGGGTACGCCTGCCGCGGGAAACCTCCCCGGAAGCCGCGATATCGCTACGACCTGGACCGACAGCAGCGGCAATTTCTGGCTTTTCGGGGGCTTTGGCTTCGATGTGAACGGAACTGATTTATATCTCGGCGACCTTTGGGAGTTCAATCCCTCCACGAACGAATGGACCTGGATGGGCGGATCCAACACGGCCGAGAAGGGCGGAATATACGGCACTTTGGGAACGCCTGCTGCCGGAAACGTCCCCGGCTGCCGCGCTGGCGCCTCGAGCTGGACCGACAGCAGCGGTAATTTCTGGTTCTTTGGAGGCAATGGCTGCAGTTCGCTTTTGGGAATTGTTGGCAATCTTAACGACCTTTGGGAGTTCAATCCTTCCACGAACGAATGGGCATGGATGAGCGGAAACAGCGTGTATGGTTACCAGTCTGGCGTGTATGGCACGCTAGGTACGCCTGCTGCCGGGAACACCCCTGGAAGCCGCGGTGGGGCTTCGAACTGGACCGATCTAAGTGGCAATCTCTGGCTCTTTGGGGGTAGTGGCGTCGGTTCCCTTTCAGATACTGACTATCTCAGCGACCTTTGGGAGTTCAATCCTTCCACGAGCGAATGGACATGGATGGGCGGAAGCAACACGGCAAACCAGTCCGGGGTTTACGGTACGTTGGGTACGCCTGCTGCTGGAAACATTCCCGGAGGTCGCTATAGTTCTGCGACCTGGACAGACCCAAGTGGCAATTTTTGGCTCTTTGGGGGATATGTCTACAATGTCGGCGAGCTTAACGACCTCTGGGAGTACAACACGTCAACGAATCAATGGGCATGGATAAGCGGAAGCAGTGCGGGTACCCAGCCTGGCGTGTACGGCACTTTGGGAACGCCTGCCGCCGGAAACATGCCCGGAGGCCGCTTTGGCGCCTCGAGCTGGATCGACAGCAGCGGCAATTTCTGGCTCTTTGGAGGCCAGGGCTTCGATGCCCAGGCAAATTGCTGCAATCTTAACGACCTTTGGGAGTTCAATCCTTCCACGAGCGAATGGACCTGGATGAGCGGAAGCAGCACGGGTTACCAGCCTGGCGTGTATGGCACGCTAGGTACGCCTGCTGCCGGAAACGTCCCCGGCGGAGGCCGGGATTCTTCTTTGACATGGACCGATCCAAGCGGCAATCTCTGGCTCTTTGGGGGCCTGGAATCCGGCGGAAGCGGTAACCGTCTGAACGACCTATGGAGATATCAGCTGTCCGCAACCACCCTGGCGGCAGCCGCCACCCCAACCTTCAGCGTGCCGGGTGGAACTTACGCGACCGCGCAGACGGTGACGATCAGCGATGCGACGGCCGACGCAACCATCTACTACACCACCAACGGGACCACGCCAACCACGGGTTCGTCTGTCTACAGCAGCGCAATCACTGTTTCGTCGACTGAGACCCTTGAAGCGATTGCGACCGCCAGCGGCTCAACCACCAGCGCCCTGGAGACCGCGGCTTACACAATCACCTCACCGGCTGCCACGCCAATCTTTAGTGTGCCTGCCGGAACCTACATCACTGCACAGACGGTGTCGATCAGCGACACTACCTCTGGCGCAGCCATCTACTACACCACCAACGGAACAACCCCGTCCACAAGCTCGACTGTCTATAACGGAGCGATCACTGTCTCGGCGACGGAAACGCTGGAGGCGATTGCGACGGCCAGCGGCTATACCACCAGCAACGTGGCTACGGCTGCCTACGCCATTACGCCATCAACAGTGAATGGCGTAGGCGATTGGACATGGATGGGCGGAAGCAGCACGATCAACCAGTACGGAGTGTACGGCACGCTGGGTACGCCTGCTGCCGGAAACATCCCCGGAAGCCGATCTGCAGCTTCGACCTGGACCGACAGCAGCGGCAATCTCTGGCTTTTCGGAGGCTATGGCCTCGATGCTGCAGACGGAATCAACTTCTGGCTCAACGACCTTTGGGAGTTCAATCCCTCCACAAACCTATGGACCTGGATGGGCGGAAGCAGCGCGGGCATAGAATCTGGCGTGTACGGCACGTTGGGAACACCCGCTGCCGGAAACCTCCCGCAAGGCCGCGAGGGCGCTTCGAGCTGGACCGATAGCAGCGGCAATCTCTGGCTCTTCGGAGGCACTGGCCTCGATGCCAACGACAATGGCGGCGATCTTAACGACCTCTGGGAGTACAACACTTCCACGAATCAATGGGTATGGATGAGCGGAAGCAGCACGGTCAACCATTCTGGGGTGTACGGCACATTGGGTACGCCTGCTGCCGGAAATACCCCCGGAGCCCGATTTGCAGCTGCGAACTGGACCGATCGAAGTGGCAATCTCTGGCTCTTTGGAGGCGCTGGCGACGATGCCAACGGAAATGCTGGCCAGCTTAACGACCTCTGGGAGTACAACACTTCAACGAACCAATGGACCTGGATGGGCGGAAGCAGCGCCGCCAGCCAGGCGGGGGTTTATGGCACCTTGGGAACGCCTGCCGCCGGAAACCTCCCCGGAGGCCGCGCTGGCGCTTCGAGCTGGACCGATAGCAGCGGCAATTTCTGGCTCTTCGGAGGCAATGGCGGAACGAGTGGCTATCTCAACGATCTTTGGGAGTTCAATCCTTCCACGAACGAATGGACATGGATGAGCGGAAGCAGCACGGGGAACCAGCCTGGGGTGTACGGCACGTTGGGAACGCCTGCTGCCGGAAACGTCCCCGGAAGCCGCTTTTATGCTTCGAGCTGGACCGACAGCAGCGGCAATCTCTGGCTCTTTGGAGGCCTTGGCTACGAGGACCTCTGGGAGTTCAATCGTTCCACGAACGAATGGACATGGATGAGCGGAAGCAGCACGGGGAACCAGCCTGGCGTGTACGGCACGTTGGGAACGCCTGCTGCGGGAAACTTCCCCGGGAGCCGCGACAGCGCTTTGAGCTGGACCGATAGCAGCGGCAATCTCTGGCTCTTCGGAGGCAGCGGCTACGATGCCAACGAAACTTTTGGATATCTGAACGACCTATGGAGATATCAGCTGTCTGCAACCACCCTGGCGGCAGCCGCCACCCCAACCTTCAGCGTCCCGGGCGGAACCTATGCCTCGGCGCAAACCGTAACCATCAGCGACACCACCCCCGGCGCGATCATCTACTACACCACCAACGAAACCACGCCAACCACGGGTTCGTCTGTCTACAGCAGCGCAATCACTGTTTCGTCGACAGAGACCATCGAGGCCATTGCAGCCGCAACCGGCTACACGAACAGCGCCGTGGCATCTGCCGCCTACACAATCAGCCCACTGGCCGCGACGCCAACCTTTAGTGTCCCTGCAGGAACCTACACCACTGCACAGACGGTGTCGATCAGCGACACTACCTCTAGCGCAGCCATCTACTACACCACCAACGGAACAACCCCGTCCACAAGCTCGACTGTCTATAACGGAGCGATCACTGTCTCGGCGACGGAAACTCTGGAGGCGCTTGCAACGGCCAGTGGATACTCCATCAGCGCCGTGGCTACCGCTACTTACACCATCACCCAGCCGGTCGCGCCAAGCTTCACGATCAGTTCCATCACCGGACCACAAACCGTTCAACCCGGCGGCGCCGCCACCTACTCCATTACAGTTACCGCGCAGAATGGAACGTTTCCAAACCCGGTCACACTTACGGCCAGCGGCCTTCCCGCCGGCGCAACGGCAATATTCTCGCCGCCCTCAGTCACTCCTGGAAGCTCATCGGCCAGCTCGACGCTGACGATTCAAACCGCAAACCCAGAAGCCGCCTTGACCACGAAGGACTCGAAATGGCCGCTCACCGCGTCAGCGTTGTCACTGATCGGTATGTTCTTCCTGCCCGGTAAGCGCCGCAGACGCTGGATCACGCTCACCATTCTGCTGCTCGCTTCACTCGGCGCGTTCACGGCACTTACCGCCTGCGGAGGTGGCTTCGGTTTCACTTCGTCTGCTACGAGCTACACAATCACCATCACCGGAAGCAGCGGCTCAGTGCAGCAAACCACAACCGTGCCGTTGACGGTCGAGTAAAAGGAGACCCCATGCGACTCAGGATCAGACACAAATTCGTTCTACTGCTGACCATCGCTGCGGCCTCCTCTATTCAGGCTGTTGCACAGACCTCTACCGCTCCGCCCAGGGCCTCAAGCGATAATACGTACCGTGCCGAACTCGCCTTCGGCTACACCTACGTGCACAGCAACGCGCCGCCAGGCGGTTGCGGCTGCTTCAACCACAACGGCGGCAACGCCACCTTTGCCGCGCTGCTCCTGTTTCCACTAGCCTTCAGGCGGCGCAGAAGGCTGCTCGTACGCAAACAGTGGACGGCATTGTCGTTGCTGGCCATCCTCAACTGCCTCGGATTGGCGCGATCTCCGGCTGCTCTGGAGGCACCACGAATACCGTAACCGATACCCCCCGCCGGAAATTATTCGGTGCCCGTAACGGTCAGCGGTGGCACGGCCAGCAATACCGTGAGCCTGCAAATTACCGTGCAATAACAAGCCATTCGTACAGAATCCAGCGCCACTTGAAGGAGTGGTGCTGGATTCTCTTGCAGAACTTCAAGGAGTTCCCTCATGAAATCGTCATCTTTGACCAAAGCTGCACTATGGATTCTGGCCTCCATCGCCTGCCATGGCTCTCACGCTCAGCAGATCACGCGTCTACGACAGAGCGACTCCACAGCCGCAGGAGGCCAGATATGGCACATGCGCAAGGTCGACGTGACCACGCAGGTGCTCGACCTTTAGACTCACGGCGGACGCTCGATCCGCGGCATGACCATGCTGGTGCCAGCCGACTGGACCTTCCAGGGCCAGGCCGTCCTGATGCCCAAGTTCGACTGCAACTACACCATCGGCCGCTTTAACATCGAAGCCCACAGCCCCGACAAATCGACCGGACTCTCGATTCGCGCGCTCGGAGCTACAGTGTGGTCGACCAATCGCGTCGCGCTACAGCAGATCCAACAGATGAACCAGCAGTGGGCCGGGACCGAGAACTGCCAGATCGAACAGCCGCAGACCCTCGCCCAGGGCCTCGGCGGCGCAGTCGCCAAGGTCGTTGAGAACGGCCATGCGGTTGGCTCCGTAGAACCCGTCCCGGGACTGACCGACAAGATGGAGATCTCGGTGGAGCAGGCCAACCGGATGCTGGCACAACAGGCCGCGCAGCACGGCGCGCCTGCCTCGCACCTCCGTGTGGAGACCGGCCGCCTGCGCTTCACCGGCACCGTCCACGGCACGTCCGTGGACGGCTGGGTGATCGCGATGCACACGGTGCGCTCCGACCCCGCGCCGGGTGGCCCTGTCGACCTCAGTGATGTCCCTCTCTTCGCCGTAATGTACGCGCCGCAGGGCAAACTCGAAGCCTCCGAGAAGATGCTTTCCGCCATGCTCGATTCCGTCCAGACGAACCCCGAGTGGATCTACTATCTCGCGCAATACGTCCAGGGAATCGTCCAGATCAAACAACGGGCCATGAACCAAGTGGCACAGATTTACTCCAACATGGCTGCGGACAACGCCAAGGCCGCGCAGCAACAGGCGGCCATTCGTCAGGGCACCAGAGACTACGCCAACCAGGTTCATTCCAATGTCGCGGCCAATCGCGCTGCGGCGCTCGACCACAGCTCACAGCAGTTCGCGCTGCACATGGGCGACCAGGCCATCTACAGCGATCCCAGCACAGGCCAGCAGGTACAGATGTCCAACCAGTACGGCCACGCCTGGGCCAGCACCACAGGCAATACGAACGAGTACATCCTCACCGATTCACCCACGTTCAATCCCAACGGACAGGTCGGCAGCGGAAGCTGGACGCAGATGAAGCAGGAGAATTAGGCCGCGGTGGACGATCGTTGCTTCTCCAATCGATATTGAAGGAGGTCGCCCGTTGACTCACACAACGAAACGAACCAGCCATGCGCGGTCTTCATGCCAGCGCGCCAGAATCGCTGCTAGAATGCCCTTAGTCAAGCTGCGGCGCGAGACATGCTCGACATTGCGCACAGCCGGTCGCGGCTCAAGTCCGATGCTGCCGGTGCCGGCGGCTGTGACGCTAAGGGGAACCGGTCACATGCGGGACGGCACCGAAGAGGTAACGCTGCTGTTGCAGCGCTGGCAAAAGGGCGATCCCGAGGCGCTGGGAGAACTCATCCCGCTGGTCTACGAGCAGCTCCACACCATCGCCCAGGGCTATATGCGCCGTGAACGCGACGACCACACGCTACAGCCGACCGCGCTGGTGAACGAGGTGTACATGCGCCTGCTCGATCAGCGCAAAATCGCCTGGAACGATCGCGTGCACTTCTTCGTCTTCGCCGCGCGTATGATGCGTAACATCCTGAAAGACCATGCGCGCGCCCATCTCGCCGACCGCCGAGGAGGAGGCGCACTGCATCTGCCCATGTCGGAAGAACTCGCCTGGGTCGGAACATCGCCCGTGCAGCTTCTCGACCTGAACCGGGCTCTCGATAAGCTGGAAGCAATCGACCCCCGTAAGGCGCAGTTGGTGGAGTTGCGCTTCTTCCTTGCCTTGACGATGGACGAAGCCGCCGACGTCCTCGCCATCTCGGTAGCGACCGCAGAGCGCGATCTCAAGTTCGCCCGCAGCTGGCTGCATCGCGAACTGAATGCAGTAGCGGGAGCCTGACGATGGAGCAGCCGGCCGCAGAGGGCGCACGATGGGAGCGCCTGGAGGCGCTCTTCCATCGCGCCATGAAGTACCCAGAATCGCAGAGGGCCGGCATGGCGCGCGAGTGGTGTCGCGACCAAACGGACTTGCTCAACGAGTTGCTGGAGATGCTCGCGTCCGACTCGTCCGTGGAGAAGTTGCTGGCGTCATCGTTTCTCTCCCCACAAATCATGCTGTCGCGGCCTGAGAGCGCGCTCGCACACGGCGGTGAGTCTGATGCGTGGTTAGGTCGCGTGCTCGGCCCCTTTGAGCTTGAGCGTGAACTCGGTCGCGGCGGAATGGGCGTCGTCTATCTAGGCCGCAGGATCACCGGCGGATTCACCCAGAGTGTCGCCATCAAGCTCATCGCGAGGCAGCTCAACTCGGGTCCTGCACTGCGGCACTTCAACCTCGAACGCGATACCCTCGCTCGTCTCGAGCACAAGAACATCGCCCGCCTGCTCGACGCAAGCGTAACCCCTGAAGGCATGCCTTACGTCGTAATGGAGTACATCGATGGACGCCGTCTCGACCTCGTCTACGACGATCCTGCGCTCTCTCTTAACGACAAGCTGCGGCTGACGATGCAGCTCTGCGAAGCGGTAGCGTACGTCCATCGCAACCTCATCCTGCATCGCGACCTGAAGCCCACCAACGTGATGGTGACGGGTGAAGGCTTAGTCAAGCTACTCGACTTCGGTACGCTCAAGCTGCTCGGCCCGGCCGCTAAACTCAGCTCCGAGATGACCCAGGCCGGCATGCGGCCCATGACACTTCGCTATGCAAGCCCCGAACACATTCGCGGAGATGCCGTTTCCACCGCCACTGATGTGTACTCGCTCGGCGTCATGCTGTATCGTCTGATCGCCAACAGCCTCCCCGAGATTCCCGCCGGTCCCGCTTCATCTAGTGGTCGTGATAGAAAGAATCTCGTCGAGCCGCCCTCAAAAGTACGATCACGCGACAAGGCGGTCGTTAGCCTCGATGCCGAGACCGCCAAGGACCTCGATGCAATCGTCCTCAAGGCCATGCACCCTGCGGCAGAGGAGCGCTATGGGAACGTGGACGCGCTCGCCAACGATCTCGCGCAGGCCATGGCGCAGAGGCCCGTGTCGGCACGTCATGCCACCTGGAGCTACCGTACCCAACGATTCCTGCGGCGCAATCGCCTGTTCGTTTCGATCACTGCCGGAGTCGCCGTTATCCTCGCCGCCGGCCTCATTCTCATGAGTTGGCAGGCATCTGTCGCCCGCGCCCAAACGCAGCTTGCTGAGCGAGGCATCGAAGAAGAACGATCTCTCGCTCACCTGCTCCTCTTCGACTACTTTGTTCAACTCCAGGACATACCAGGTTCCACCGATGCCCAGCGGAAGGCCGTCACGCGGGCGATCCAATATCTCGATCGACTCACCGGCAATACGCACAACGCTTCAATCGAGCTCGACAGCGTCCAGGCCTATCGCAAGATGGGACTGCTGCTCGGCAGTCCCTATGAAGCCAACCTTGGCGATACTGCCGCCGCGATTGCCACGCTGAACAAAGCGCTCCCCATCGCGCAGCATCTCGTCGCGCTCGACTCCAACAACCTGGCCTATCTTCAGGCTTCCATGGGAATCAAGACCGCGCTCGGGCAGGTCTATCTGGGCAAAGGAGACTCGCAACAGGCAGCAGTCTACCTGCTGCCGGCAGCTGTGACGGCAAGAAAGATCGCCGATGATCCGAAGGCGGACGCACGAATGCTGGTCCAGGCAGCAGCCGTCTTCAAAACGCTCGCCGACACCTACGGCGAACATGGCAGCGCCGCCATGCGCGATTCCACCAAGGTCGTCGCATATCTGCAGGAGAGTGGAAGCGTCTACCAGAAGGCGCTCACCCTGAGTCCGAACTGTTGTCAGCGCGGCCTCATCATTGTGGAATCCACGCTGGGCCGCCTGCTGGAAGACGTGGATGTAGAACAATCCATCGCGTCCTACCAGAAGGGCTTCGACACCATTGCGACACTCTCGCCGAAAGATCGCGCGACTACAGGCTACCTTCGTCTGATAGGCCAACTCCGTATTCATCTCGGTGTCGTTTATCTCTATCAGAACCGCGTAAGCGAAGCCGAAGCGTTGCTCACACCGGAGAGAGAGCGAGAGCGCCACGCTATCGCCCTGGATCCGATCGATGTCCGCGCACACGACGATCTTGCCGATCTCGACGCCAACGTGCTGGACGGCTACGATGCCATCCACGACTACCGTTCGATGCTGAAGATTGCGCCCGAGTATCTCGACAACGCCAAGGCCCTGATCAGTCTTCAGCCGAAAGATCCCGCGCGTCAGTCCTTGCGAATCGACGCCCTGCTCACCTACGCAAAGGTCCTGAAGAAGATGCACAACGACAGCGCGGCCGCTCCCTACATCGGCGTAGGACTGCCTGCGATTACGGCCTCGGCAAAACGGTCCGATGCCGAACCAGGTACGCTCGATTCAGCAGCGGAAGCGCTTCTTGATCTGAACCCAGAGCCACAGCAGAATCGCAGCCTGGCTCTCGACTTCGCGCGGCGTGCCGTTCATGCCACCGCAAAGCCGACCTCGTACCAGCTACTTGTTCTGGGCAGATCAGAGTGCGTCAGCGGCGACATGGAGCACTGCAAATGCACCGCGGAAGAAGTCCTGAAGCTACTGTCCCTTGAACCACAAAGCCTTCGCTATAAACTTGACACCGCCAAGGCGCGCGCGCTTCTGAGCCCTTAACCACTACCGCTTGAGCTTATTCTTCAGGTCAATAAGTTCGCTCCACTGCTGCTTCACCGCAGCCGAAGTCCGGCTACTCTCCGGCAAATTCTCTAACAAGGATATCGCGTGATCTACATCCGTCGAAGCCTGCCCAACCGAGTAATCTCCAGCCTCACCCAGGCTCAACCATGATTGTGCCAGTCGCTCATACTGCTGCGCCACCCCGATAGCCACCTCAGGGTCGCCGCTATCGTCCGCAGTCAGTTGATCCAGAGTTTTCGTCGCGCCCTGCAGCAGAGTCTTCCTCGCAGCATCGGAGGCCGCAAGCGGCCGGGCCGAATCGAACAGTTCTCCATCCAGTTCGCCCGTTAAACGCACCAGATCCTGAAGCTGCGTCTGAGTGACTCGCCGCTGAGCCGCTGCTCGCGCGGTCTGCACCGTCACACCCGCAACGCTGAGGCTGATGGAGATCAACAATGCCGCGCTGAGCGAAGCGACGAGTGAATGCCGACGGACCCATTTGAATACTCTGATATAGATCGTCGCAGGGGTGGCGGCGATCGGCCGGCCATCGAGGTAGTTCTTCAGATCATCACAAAAGGCAGCGACCGTGCCATAGCGATTTTCCGGAATCGTCTGGAGCGCATTTTCCAGGATCGCTTCAAGGTCACCCGCAAGGGTTCGCAACAGCGCAGATTTGCTCATCGAGCGCGCGTCAGCGAGGCTCCCAAGTTGATTGCCATCTAGCCGTCTGAGCCGTTCTAACGGAGTCATCCCTGTCTCGTCGACCGGAGTGATCCCCGCGAGCAGAACGGTAGCCACAACGCCTAGCGAGTAGACATCGCTAGCAACGCTGAGCGAGCCACCCAGCATCTGTTCGGGGCTCGCGTATGCCGGAGTGAACCCAGGGTGCTCGACATCGGTGTCCATAGCCTGACACCCCAACATGGCGGCGATCCCGAAATCAAGCAACTTGGGTTCACCCTGCGAATTGACGAGGATGTTCGACGGCTTGAGGTCAGCATGGACGATCATATGGCGATGCGCATAACCGACCCCAGCCATCACTTCGATCAACAGCCGGATGCGCGCGGGAATCGACAGCCTGTTTGCATCGCAGAACTGGTCGATCGGCAGGCCATCAACATATTCCATCACCAGATAATGCTGCCCAGCGTCGGACAACCTTTGATCCAGCAAACGAACGATATTTTCATGCTCCAAAGAAGAGAGCGCGCGATGCTCGGTTTCCACTCCACTCGTCGAGTGGAGTCCATGCAAGATCTTGATCGCAACGCGCTGAGAAAATGATCCGATTCTCTCACACAGATAGACCCTACTGCTTCCACCCACACCGAGCTCTCGCACCACCCGAAAATGTCCTAGGCTCACAGGCAGCACCGTTAAATCTGACAAAAGAGCCATGCAGAGAATCCCTTGATACTACCCGTAAACATACGGCCGGATTTGTAAACCATTCGAGCCAGTAGACTACACGGAGACGCTCGGAGCAAGGGCATGTAAGTACCCATGCAATAGCCCGTACGGTAATGAACTGTGCGGTGGTCCCGGTTGTTCGGACAGTTTTCGGCGATTTTTAAGTGGAAGTTCTGTTTTTCGGTTTAAGCTGCCAGAGGTTCTGGCAGGCGGTTGAAGTGTACCGGGTCGGCGATATTGCCATTGTCCCAGTGCTGATTGACCGGCAGGGTCAGTTTATCGCATTCTGAAGCCAGTCGGTGAAGCGGAGGCGGGCACTGCTGGAGAGCAACCCGCCAAGGAATAGCCGGCTGGAGACTCATCGACGCCGATGAGCGCCGGGAGTGGGCACGACTGCCGCTCCCGGCCTTTTCTTTCAACATCGGATCGATAGATTTCCCCAAGCCTCGAAAAACTCACCCAACAAGCCGCCGCGTAGCGGCATCCATTAGTGTGACAAAACGATAGCCACGTTGCTCGAAGAGCGCAATAATGTCCGAAACGGTGTCCGCATTGAGTTGGTTGTCATGCAAGACCATGACATGGGGAACTTCATAGTCAAAGACTTGCTTGTCGAGTTTACTGTACCAGTCAATTTCCGCTGCGGTATATGAGAGATAGTCGGCACGGAGCTTTACGGCTGTTTTCTTGTCATGACGTTTCAAGGCGAGAACGTAGGCTGAGGGAGGCATCATAGCTGGGATGCCAGAACCAGTGTTCGTTACGCAGAGGAGTATCGGCTTCTACCGGGCGCCAGCGCAGATATCCGTGACGGTCGATGATGTTCCAATTTTCGTAAGGGACACGCCCGCTCTCATTGCCCACCCAGCGCGCATCGCCGTATTCGAAGAGGCCGGTGTCGGCGAAGACGATGGTGTTGGGCTGGTAAGTGCGCAGAGTTTCAACGATTTTTGCAAAGTTATAAACGTGGCCGGCGCTTCCTGCTCCGTCGAGCCAGAACTCGACCAGGTCTCCATAATTCGATGGAAGCTCAGATAGCTCGGCCTGGTAGTAGTCGTCATAGGCGGCGGAGTTTTTGTATTTGGGTTCGTGACGACCCCAGGGAGAAAGATAAACGCCGAATTTGAGGCCGTATTTGCGCGCGGCGCGGGCGACATCGCCGACCACGTCGCCTTTGCCGCCCTTCCAGGGGCTGGACTTGACGCTGTAATCGGTTTGCCCGGTAGGCCAAAGGCAGAAGCCGTCATGATGCTTGGCAACGAGCACAACATATTTTGCGCCTGTCGTGTATCAAGACGTTGTTTACATCGAGCTAGTCCATTCAGAAGTGGAGGGTTATGGAAAGGATGGAAAGCTGGAGAACGCTTTCCACTTTCCCACAACCCCGGCTGCTGCTACGGGTTTTCAATCTTTTGACATTGCACATCTCCCGGGGGCTAAAGCCGCGATCCTTTTGGAGGCCGCATTCGGCACGGCTAAAGCCGTGCCCTTTCAAAACAACGGCCGGAAGCGTAAACAATGTATTGAAACTTTACAGCTAAAGCCCGGATCCTTTTGGAGGCCGCATTCGGCACGGCTAAAGGCGTGCCCTTTCAAAACAACGGCCGGAAGCGTAAACAACGTATTGAAACTTTACATTTAGCCACTGGGGGCCCATCCAGCCAAGGCATTGTTAACTAAGCTGAGCGGCGCGCTAACATAGTGAAAAACAACGATATAGTATGTCATGGCAGGAAAAGGTATCCTCGATGCGCTGCGCCAATCACTGTAAATAAATGCCTGAACCGGCGTGACGTACATTACACTAATTATTTCCAGAATAGAAATTATTCTATCAGCGTAGTTAAAAGAGAGTACAGTCACATTTACGAGGCATATGCCAGATGCTTCCAGATCCGTGCTTGATAGGCCGCTCTTTCGTTATCTGATGGCGGTCGTGGTCGTTGCCGGAGCGTTTTTGCTGCGTCACTTCCTGGTTTCCAATCTCGGCATGGAGATGCCTCCCTTCCTCACTTTCTATCCCGCAATCATGCTGGTGGCATTTCTGTGCGGCTTCAGGCCCGGAATGCTGGCTACTGCTCTGGCCGTTCTGGCAACTGACTATTTTATCCTGACGCCGATCGGGCATTTTGCAATCTGGAAGTCCTCGGATGCTGTAGCTCTGGCAATCTTTGCTGCAATGGGCATTTTTATGAGCCTGCTGGCCGAGCACTACCGGCGCAGCCAGCAGCTCATAGCAAAGTACAAAGTGGATCAGGTCCTCAACGAAAATGAAGTGCTCTATCGCAACCTCTTCAATTCGATGGATGAGGGGTTCTGCGTCATCGAGGTGCTCTTCGATCCGCAGGGCTCGCCCGTAGATTACCGATTCCTCCAGGTAAACGCGACATTCGAAAAACAGACCGGTTTGCATGATGCGGTGGGGAAGCGGATGCGTGAGCTGGCTCCGGATCACGAGAAACATTGGTTTGAGATTTATGGCAAGGTTGCGCTCACCGGCGAGCCCGCGCATATCGTTAACGAAGCCAAGGCACTGGATAAATACTTCGATGTTCGTGCCTTTCGCGTCGGTGATCCGCAACTGCGCCAGGTCGCGATTGTCTTTAACGAAATGAGCGAACGCATGCGGGCGGAGAAGGTTCTGCGGGAGCAGGCTGAGCTTCTCGACCTGGCTCACGACACCATCATGGTGCGCGGCCTGGATGGAATGATTCATTTCTGGAACCATGGCGCGGTGGAGATGTACGGATTCTCAAAAGAGCAGGCCACGGGCAGAATCTCGCACGAATTGCTGGGCACGGTCTTTCCGCAGCCGCTGGCCGAGATCGAAGCGCTGATTCTGAAAAACGGGCGTTGGGAGGGCGAGCTAACGCACACTGCCCAGGATGGCGCGCGCATCGTGGTTGCCAGCCGCTGGGCCCTGCAGCGTGACAAGGACGGCCAACCCAACTGCGTGATGGAGATCAATAACGATATCAGCGAGCGCAAGCGGGCGGAAGAGCACATTCGGCGGCTCAATCGGGTCTATGCCGTCTTGAGCGACATTAATGAAACCATCGTTCGTGTGAAGGAACCCGGGGCGATGCTTGAAGCCGCCTGCCGCATTGCCGTGGAAAAGGGGAAATTCAGAATGGCCTGGATCGGAATGATCGACCCCAAAATCCATGTCCTGGAAGCCATCGCATCCAGCGGACTGGTCGATGGCTATCTTGACCGCGTGAAGATCGATCTGCGCGACTCGGACCATGGCACGGGACCGGCGGCGCGCTGCATTCAATTGGGAACGCACGCCATCTGCAATGACATTGAGCACGAGCTCTACCGGCCGTGGAAAGACGACGCAATGCGCAACGGGTACCGCTCTGTTGCGGCATTTCCGCTCCGCATCGATGACAAAACCATCGGCGTGTTCAGCCTGTATGCAAGCGAGCTATCCTTCTTTGACGACGACGAAACCAAATTGCTCGACGAGATGGCGATGGATATGTCGTTTGCGCTCGAAGTCGATCGGCATGAAAAAGATCGTCTCCATCTTGAGGAGCAGTTCCGCCAGGCGCAGAAGATGGAGTCCATCGGCCAGTTGACCGGAGGAATCGCCCACGATTTCAATAACCTGCTCACCGTGATTCTGGGTTGTTCCGAGGTTATCGTCGATGAAGTAAAAGAGAACTCGCATCTGAACAAGATGGCGAGTATGATCGCAGACGCTGCGCGGCAGGGAGCGGAACTGACTCACCGCATGCTGGCCTTTGCCCGCCTCCAGCCCCTGCAAGCCAGGCCGGTCAACGTCAATCAGTTGCTTGACGGCATGCAGAATTTTCTGCGCCGCACGTTGAGCGAACAAATTGAATTGGATCTCATCAAGGGAGGCGAAGTTTACGATGCCCTCGCTGATCCAACCCAGCTTGAGAGCGCGCTGCTGAACCTGTGTGTCAATGCCCGCGACGCCATGCCTAATGGCGGAACATTGACCATCGAAACTGAAAACTCCACGCTCGACACTAATTATGCGGAACAGAACCCCGAGGTAATTTCTGGCCAATACATTCTCATCGCCGTCTCCGATACTGGCTCCGGCATCAGCCCTGAAAATCTAGATCGTGTCTTCGATCCGTTTTTCACCACCAAGGAAGTAGGCAAAGGTACCGGCCTGGGGTTGAGCATGGTTTATGGCTTCGCCAAGCAATCTCGCGGTCATGTGAAGATTTACTCCGAGCCGGGCCGCGGCACATCGGTCAAGTTATACCTCCCCATGGCTAACCAGCAAAGCGAGCCGGCCGCCCAGACTCACACCCTCATAGCCGATCTGCACGGCTCTGAAGTAGTTTTGTTGGTTGAAGACAATGAGTCTGTACGCGAGTTTGCCAAGTCCCAGTTGATCACTCTCGGTTACCAGGTGCTTGAGGCCGCCAACGGCAAGGATGCATTGAAAATCCTCGTCCAGCGCGCTGATATTCAACTGCTTTTCACTGATATCGTCATGCCCGGCGGACTAAATGGCCGCGAACTGGCTCTTGAGGCATGCCGTATCAACCCAAAACTGAAAGTCTTATATTCCTCCGGATATGCTGAAAACGCGATTCTTCACGAAGGACTGCTGGATAAGGATGTGCAGTTTCTAAGCAAGCCTTACACGCGGCGGGAACTGGCGGCAAGAATCCGCGAGTTGCTTACCGGAACCTAGCTTTCGCATAGCAGAGGAGAAATGTCATGCCTGGAAGGAACATTCTTATCCTTGACGACGACGCAGCAGTGGGTCAGACCATCCAATGGATTGCGGAGAGCCTCGGTTTTGAAGCTGAATTTGTAACCCGTCCCGCCGAATTCTTTCTGCGGCTGGACCACTCGTGTCCTGACATCATCACCATCGATCTCATCATGCCGGAACTCGACGGCGTTGAAATCATGCGGCTACTGGCCGAGCGCAAGTGCCATGCCAAAATCATCATTTCCAGCGGCATGGGGACCCGCGTGCTCGATGCCGCGCAGCGCTCGGCCACAGAGCACGGCCTCAGCATCGCAGGTGTCATCTCGAAACCTATCTCCAAGGATGCCCTTCGCGCCCTGGTCGGCGAAGGTAGTGAGCTCAATCGGCCTGAGTTGGCCAGGGATACCTCCGCGCGCATAGCCGAAGTGGAAGTCACTCCAGAGGATATCAGCAGAGCTCTTGAAAACCACGAGTTTGTCCTGTTCTATCAGCCCAAGATCGAATGTAAGTCCGGCGTTCTGGCCGGCTTTGAGGCGCTGGTCCGATGGCAGCATCCCGGCAACGACCTGATCATGCCGGACCGATTCATTCACATCGCTGAGCAAGCCGGCCTCATCGATGCCCTCACCGAGCAAGTTTTTTATCAAAGCATCGAATGGTTCTCCGAGTCATTTTCCGACTCAGACCGCAAGCTCTCCCTGAACATCTCCGCGCGCAGCCTGGTGGATCTTTACCTGGTAGACAAGCTATCCAAAATCTGCAGCATGTACCAGATAGCTCCGGAGCGTATCGTAATAGAGCTCACTGAGACCAGCGCCATGGGCGATTCCGTGCACTCTCTCGACCTGATGACTCGATTCCGCGTCAAGGGCTTCCAGTTATCCATCGACGACTTCGGCACCGGATTTTCCTCGATGGTTCAGCTGGTGCGTCTTCCCTTCTCAGAGATCAAGGTTGATAAATCGTTTGTCATTAATGCGCAGCAATCACAGGAGTCGCGCAACATTATCAAGTCCGTCATCGATCTCGGTCACAGTCTTGGTCTTCTGGTCACGGCTGAGGGCGTTGAAGACCGAGAAACCCTGGACTATCTGAACACTCTGGGTTGCGATCTCGCCCAGGGATATTTCATCGGCCGCCCCATGCCGGGAGAAGCCGCCCGCTGTTGGGCCGAAGACAGGAAATCGTTATAGCCCCGGCGGATTCCGCCGCCCGATTTTCCCAATTGTCCAAAACAATCAATATTGCGTACATTCCCGCATGCACAATCTTCCTTGCCAAACGTCCGCCTTGGAGTGGTCATAGATGAAGAAAGGTCAGCCATATCGGCTTCCAGTTCCAACGTCATCTTTCCACATTGAGGAAACTCCCGCTGTCCTGGAATCGTCTAATCCTCCATGAGCACCATCACGCTTGAAGAACACTTCGTTACGGAATCCTTCCTCCGAGCCACCGGAGCACATGACAGGAAAACTCCCCCGCAGCTTGCGGAGTTGCAGTCGAAACTCCTCGACATCGGCGCCGGCCGGATCGCCGACATGGACAAGTCTGGGATCGATTTTCAGGTGCTTTCGCTCGCCGCGATGGGCTTCGATGCGCTCGATGCGGATACGGCCATTTCACTGGCCCGCGACATCAATGATGAACTCGCCGAGGCTGTGCGCTCCCATCCCGCACGTTTTGGCGGTTTTGCGACGCTTGCCCTGAAGGCTCCCGCCACGGCAGCGGCGGAGCTGGAGCGCTGTGTCACACGCCTTGGATTTCACGGAGCTCTCCTCGATGGCACCACCGATGGCCTTTTTCTTGACGATCCTCGCTTCCTCCCGGTCTTTGAGGCCGCCACTCATCTTGGAGTTCCCATCTACCTCCACCCCGCGCCGCCGCCCCAGCCGGTCCGCGAGGCCTATTATTCCGGCCTTCCCGGTGAACTCGGCTTCCTTCTCTCCATCGCGGGCTGGGGCTGGCACGCTGAAACCGGCCTTCATACCCTACGCCTCATCGTCTCCGGTCTCTTCGATCGCCTGCCCACGCTCGAACTCATCATCGGCCATATGGGGGAAGGCTTACCCTATGCGCTCGCCCGCTCCAGCGGCGTCCTCTCTCACGCCGCGCCACATCTTCGCCAGCCTGTCGCCGATTACTTCCAATCCAACATTCACTGCACCACCAGCGGCTACTTCACCCTGCCGCCGTTGCGCTGCGCCCTTGAGGTGGTCGGCATCGATCGCCTTCTCTTCTGCGTCGATTACCCCTACAGCCCCAACACGCGCGGCCGAGCTTTTCTTGACAGTCTGCCGGAGATCCTCGGTGCAGACGCCTTTGCAAAGCTCACTCACCGCAATGCCGAGCTTCTGCTCGGTCTGCGCGCCGCCGTCTGAACGCGCCCCTCGTCCTCGCCGGCAAAAACGTCAAGAAACCAGGGTTCCCAGCGACAAGTCTTCGTCGCCTGGATGGAAGCCGGAGTCAAGCGGCTTGATAGCGGAAAGGTGTTGAATCGTTTCTAGCGGCAGTAGACTCATATGCAGAGGAAGCGCCGAACTCCACGGGGTACCATGACCTGGACGATCCTCACTTCCCCCAGGAGTAGCAATGGACTACGTCAATCTTGGCAAGACGGGACTCAAAGTCTCTCGCATCTGTCTCGGCTGCATGACCTACGGAGAGCCCGCCACGGGCGAACTGAAACCCGGCAGACAGGCCTGGGCTCTGAACGAAGAGCAGAGCCGGCCCTTTCTTCGCCAGGCGCTCGATCTCGGGATCAATTTTTTCGACACTGCCAATGTTTATTCAAGCGGCTCAAGCGAAGAGGTGCTGGGCCGGTTCTTGAAGGACAACACCCGTCGTGAAGCCGTTGTCATCGCCACCAAGGTTCACAGCGTCATGCGCGACGAACCCAACGGCGGTGGTCTTTCGCGCAAGGCCATCTTATTTGAAATTGATCAGAGCCTCCGCCGCCTTCAGACTGACTATGTTGATCTCTACCAGATTCACCGCTGGGACTACGAAACGCCGATCGAGGAAACGCTTGAGGCTTTGCACGACGTGGTGAAGTCCGGCAAAGCTCGCTATATCGGCGCCTCGTCCATGTATGCATGGCAATTCACCAAAGCGCTCTATCTCGCCGATCTTCATGGCTGGACCCGTTTCGTTTCCATGCAGAATCATTGGAACCTGCTCTATCGGGAAGAGGAACGGGAGATGATCGGCCTTTGCCAGTCCGAAGACATCGGCATCATTCCCTGGAGTCCCCTGGCGCGTGGCCGCCTGGCGCGCCCCTGGCAAAGTGAAAGCACCAAACGCTATGAGACCGACCAGTTCGGGAACAAGATGTACTCGCAAACCGAAGATGCCGACCGCAAAGTTGTGGACCGCCTGGTGCAGGTCGCGGGCAAGCGTGGCGTCCCGCTTGCGCAGGTTGCGCTCGCATGGCTGCTCGGCAAGCCGGCCATCACCGCGCCTATTGTTGGCGCAACCAGGCCGCATCATCTTGAAGATGCTGTAGCGGCGCTCTCATTGCATTTGACGCATGAGGAGATAGCCTCTCTTGAGGAGCCTTATGTGCCTCATCCAGTGCTCGGCTTCAGTTAACTCGAAGCCTTTGCAGGCCGTGCCCAGGAGTCGCAACCGTGATGAAGGATCTGCCCCTCTCGAAGGTCTACCAGTTGCTCGAACCCGGCCCGGTGGTTCTGCTGACGACCGCCAACAAGGGCCGAGCCAACGTCATGACGATGTCCTGGCATATGATGGTCGAGTTTGAGCCGCCGCTGGTAGCCTGTGTCGTCAGCAACGCCGATCACAGCTTTGCTGCACTGCGGACAACGAAAGAGTGCGTGATAGCCATTCCGGCCCTGGAACTGGCACCCAAGGTTGTTGCGATCGGCAACTGCTCCGGGCGGAACGTGGACAAGTTCGAGAGAATCCGCCTGACGCCGGTTCCAGCCCAGCGTGTGTCGCCGCCTCTGGTGGCCGAGTGCTTTGCCAACTTTGAATGCAAGGTGGTCGATACCCGTCTCGTCAACAAGTTCAACTTGTTTGTCTTGGAAGTGGTCAAGGCTTGGACTGATCCGGCGCAGAAGCACCCAAAGACCATCCACCATCACGGGTATGGCAAGTTCGCCGTGGACGGCGAAATGATCAAGCTGAAGTCGAGAATGCCCTGATGGGCACATCGAAACGCTTTGCAGGCCCTTCCATCAAGCCGGCGGGCCGATGATCGCCGCGCGGGCAACAATCTCCTCCTCCAGAACTCCATCCTGCGAGAATGGTTCGAGCACGGCTCGGAGCTCGGCTTCAAATTCCGCCTGCCGTTTGCCCACCACAGAAGGCGATGTATTGGACTTTGAGAGAACTGTTCCGCCCCATATCACGAAGAAGCATCTCCACCAGTTATTCATAGTTTCGTCGTCCGCAGTCTCAGGGCATTGCCGATCACCGAGACGGAACTGAAGCTCATGGCAGCAGCAGCGATCATCGGGTTGAGAAGCAAGCCGAATGCAGGGAAGAGCACACCCGCCGCAAGCGGTACCCCGACGGCGTTGTATACGAAAGCGAAGAACAGGTTCTCGCGGATATTGCGCATGGTTGACTTGCTGAGATGGCGGGCGCGGAGAATTCCGCGCAGATCGCCCTTCAAAAGCGTGATGCCGCCAGCTTCCATCGCCACGTCGGTTCCGGTTCCCATGGCAATCCCTATGTCAGCCTGGGCAAGCGCGGGCGCATCGTTCACTCCGTCTCCAGCCATCGCGACGACGGAGCCCTTCTGTTGACGCTCCTTGACAACCTCCGCCTTCTTTTTGGGTAGCACGTCGGCCTCAAACTCGATGCCGAGCTTATCCGCGACAGCCTTGGCTGTGGTCGCATTGTCGCCCGTGACCATGATGATTTTCAGACCGGCTGCCTTGAGCTCGCGAATCGCATCGGGCGTGGACTCTTTGATTGGATCGGCGACGCCCACGATGCCGGCCGCCTTACCACCAACGGCAACCAGCATCACCGTCTGGCCCTCCTTGCGCAGAGCTTCAGCCCGATCAAGCAACGGGGCAGGATCGACGGATAGGTCGCGAAACAGCTCAGCGTTGCCAACGGCGATTTGCTTGCCTGAGACGGTTCCCTTTACGCCTTTGCCGGTAGTCGAGTTAAATCCGACCACATCGGCCAGGGTGAGCTTTTTAATTTCCGCTCCCTTTACGATGGCTGCCGCCAAAGGATGTTCGCTGGAGCGCTCAAGGCTGGCGACGAGCTGCAGCAGGTCGTTTTCGTTGATGCCAGGCTGGGGAATGACTGAGCTCAGCGTCGGCTTGCCTTCGGTGAGGGTTCCCGTTTTGTCGATGATGAGTGTGTCTACCTTGCCGAATATTTCCAGCGCCTCCGCATTGCGGATGAGGATGCCGGCGCGAGCCCCGCGACCAGTGCCGACCATGATAGCCATGGGAGTAGCGAGTCCGAGAGCGCATGGGCAGGCGACGATTAGAACGGCGACAGCGTTCACGAGTGCATGTGCGAAGCGCGGCTGCGGTCCCACAAGGTACCAGACGATGAAGGTGATAACGGCCGAAAGAATGACAGCCGGAACGAAGTACGCGGCGACGCGATCCGCCAGGCGCTGAATCGGCGCCCGAGACCGCTGCGCCTCGCTGACCATCTTTACGATTTGCGCCAAGAGTGTGTCTGCACCAACACGTTCCGCACGCATCACGAATCCGCCGGTTCCGTTGACCGTCCCGGCCGTGACTTTCGCGCCCTTGTCCTTTTCAACCGGTATAGGCTCTCCGCTGATCATCGATTCATCGATGGAGCTGTGGCCTTCAAGAACTGTTCCATCGACAGGCACCTTCTCTCCGGGCCGGACGCGGAGCCGGTCGCCAACTTGCACCTGATCGAGAGGCACGTCGGCTTCGCCGCCCTTGTCGTCAAGCCGCTTCGCTGTCTTCGGAGCCAGGCCAAGCAGCGCGCGAATCGCACCGCTGGTCTGGCTGCGGGCGCGCAACTCCAGTACCTGGCCTAGAAGAACCAAGGCAACAATGACCGCCGCAGGCTCAAAATACACATCGATCTGTCCTCCGGCTCCGGGATGCAAAGCCGGAAAGATTTGCGGAACGACGGTAGCGAAGACGCTGTAAACATAGGCTGTGCCCGTACCAAGGGCGATCAGCGTAAACATGTTGAGGCTGCGATGCACCAGGGATTGCCAGCCCCTGACGAAGAATGGCAGCCCGCACCACAGGACCACCGGGGTCGCAAGCGCGAATTCAATCCACGCCCAAGTTCTCGCCGAGAATAGGTGCTGCATCGGCATAGAAGGGAGAAATGCGGAGCCCATCAGCGCAAGCATCGGCACGGCGAGCGCGACACTGATCCACAGCCGCCTCGTCATGTCGGTTAGCTCTGGATTGGCTTCTTCGGCGGTGACTTCCCGAGGTTCGAGCGCCATGCCACACTTCGGACAACTGCCCGGTCCCATTTGTTTGATTTCCGGATGCATCGGGCAGGTGTATTCCCCTTGCGGCTCGGTTTTCGCCGCCGGGTGCGAAGGAGTTGCGTCCGGCTTAGCCGACGCGTACTTCTCCGGAGCGGCGCGAAACTTTGCGGCGCAGCCCTGGCTGCAGAAGTAGACAGTAGCGCCCTGATGTTCAACGCTTGCCGCGGCTTTCGATGGATCGACCTTCATCCCACATACGGGATCGTGCTCACCAGTCTGCTGCATAGTGCTATTGTTGACTTGTGCATACACCTCGGTCTGTACCTTTTTGCTCCGGGAGAGAGTGCATAACAATTGGCTGCCGAACCCGGACGGATGTGATCTAAATCACTGCCTGGGGAGAGCCGACGGCGGATGCTTACAATGGAAGCCGGGGATTTTTTCACCATGAATTGGGGCAGAAAAGGCGCGTTACTGATGCTGGCGGTTGTGGCCCTATGGGCTGCGATGCCGGCGTCCGCTTGTCTGCTCACGATGCAGCCGGCTGGGGGGTCCGCCTGCTGCCGCGGCATGGCGCAGGATTGCCCGATGCGTGGAATGGGCATGAATGCTTCGTGCTGTCAGTTCCACGGGAGGAACGCCGCTCTCACCCCGGTTTCTCCGTTTTCTTCCCAGCAAGTGCAAAGGCTGGCCTTTGTGCCGCATCAGGCCGGTCTACAATTACGCACCTCTTCGGGTGCCAGCCACCGCAATGCTTTCGAAGCACCGCCGCTGAAATTCCCGCCGGGCGGCGCCTTCGCCCTCCGAATCTAATACTCCTTCCTTCTCAGGCTGAACCGAGGCCTTCGTGCGTTTTGTGCGCCCATGCATATTGGGAACGCATGACCGGGCCGTGAGCTGTGTATCCGTTGGAGGGAGTAATGAAGGCTCTTGTTTCTGCATTTTGTATTCTGGCGCTCGCTGCGGGCGCTTGTGTCTCCCGCGCGCAAACGCCTGCCAAGAGCGGCGGTCTGTCGGCCTTCGCTGCCTTGCTTCATGAACACCAACGTCCGGAGACTTCTGAGCCGGCGCTGACCCTGGACGATGTGGAGCGGATGGCTCTGGCAGCGAATCCTGAGATCGAGGTTGCCGTTCGCCAGGTTGCCAACTCGGAGTCGCACGTTCCCGTTGCCGGCGCGCTCGACGATCCGACGGCGATGTACCGCGGATGGGGAGTCCCGCTGCGGCAGCCGTGGAATTATAACGCCGCTCAGAATATGTTCAGCATCAGCCAAACGTTTCCAGGCGGCGGCAAACGGGCGCTGCGGACGAGTGTGGCCGAGTCGGACGTGGACGTGGCCAAGGCACGGCTTGACGAGGTGCGCCTGGAAATCCAGGTGCGAGTACACAAGACCTTTGACGACCTGCTGCTGGCCGGCGACGAGATGCGGATTCACGATGAGCACGTAGCCATTGCGCGTCAAGCCATTGAAGCGGCAAAAATCAAGTACGAGGTCGGCAAGGTATCGCAGCAGGACATTCTGAAGGCGCAAGTCGCGCTCACGGGACTGGCGGAGCACATGATTCGCTTCGATCACGACGCCGATCTTGCGCGGGCGCGGCTGAACACTCTGCTGGGCCGCGATCCCGACACGCCGCTTCGCGTGACTGGAGAGTTTGCCGCGCTGACCGCGCTGCCCCAAACGCAAATGCTCGAAGACCTCGCTCTCCGCTCCCGGCCCGACCTGCTTGCGGCCCAGGAAGCCGCGCAGCGGAGCCACAAAGAGCAGGCGCTGACCAAGAAGGCATACGTGCCGGACTTCACAGTTTCAGCCGGCTACATGCTGATGCAACCCAGCTCCAATATGCGCAACAACTACATGGTGGAAGGATCGATGAACCTGCCCTGGCTGAACCACCGCAAGCACGACGCGGAGATTGCCGAGGCAACGGCCCAAGCCACGGAGCAGGACGCCGAGTTGGCCGCGCAGCGCAAGGCCACATTCGGTCAGATTCAGGATGCGCTGGTAGAGGCACAGGAAGCGCAACGGCTCGCGCACATGTATGGCGACGAATTGCGGCCCCAGGCCGAGGCTACGCTTCAGTCGAGCGTGATCGCTTACGAGAACGACAAGACGAACCTTCTGGACCTGCTCGACAGCCAGATGACGGTCATCAATGTTGACCTTGCATGGCTCGATGCGGTTGCCAATTTTGACGCGCGCCTGGCGGATCTCGAACTCGCCACAGGCACTCCGATCGACCAGTCAAGTCTACCCGCAACAGAGGTGAAACCATGAAGACTCGCACTTATCAGATCGCTCTTGTGGCAGCCGTTATCGTTTGTGTCTTGCTCGCAGCCGCACTTTTGTATGTACTCCCGCACCGGAATCAAGGGGGTCCGGCAGCGGCCTCGCAAGACCCGGTGGTGGCGCGCGGTCCGCAGAGCAGCTCCCAGCCGCTGCCGACAGGAGGTGCGGCTCCGACGGGCGCTGAGCCCGCACTGGCTTCCTTGCAGTTGTCGCCTCAGCGCCTTCAGGAAATCGGCGTTACGACAGCGACTGGGGAACGGAAGGATGTACAGGACGATTTAAACGTTCCCGGCAATGTGGACATCGACGAGGAAAAACTCTCGTATGTGCAGACTCGCTTTCCCGGCTGGATACAAGATGTCACGGCGAATGCTACCTACCAGTACGTCCACAAGGGGCAGCGTCTGTTCACTATCTACAGCCCGGACCTGGTGAGCAGCGAGCAGGAGTATCTGCTGGCCAGGCAAAACCAGAAGGCCTTTGCGCCGGATGCGCACGGCATGGCAGTGCAAGAAGGCGGCTGGCTGCTGCGCGCCGCCGAGGAGCGGTTGCGGCAATTCGGCGTCCCGGAGCAGGCGATCGCGGACTTGGAGCAAAGCGGAAAAGTTCAGCGCAACATTGCCATCGACTCGCAAGTCTCGGGCTACATCATTGAGCGTAACGCTTTGCCTAACGCCTATGTGCAGCCGGAGACGAAGCTCTACACCATCGCCGATCTCTCCACGGTTTGGGTATACGCCAATGTGTTTCAGAATGACGTTGGCCGCCTGAAACCGGGCGACTCCGCGCAAGTTACGGTCGATGCCTATCCCGGACGCAACTTCAATGGCCGCATCGATCAGATTCTGCCGCAGGTAGATCCGACCACGCGCACCGTGCGGGTACGCCTGGTCTTTCGCAACCCTGGCGTTGTGCTCAAGCCGGGAATGTACGTGAACGTCGCGATCTCGGTTCCGCTGGGGCGGCAGTTGGTGATACCGGCCTCAGCCGTCCTGCAGGCCGGCACGCGTGCCATCGCTTTTATCGACCACGGAAACGGCTCCCTGGAGCCGCGCACCATAGAGGTCGGAACGCAACTCGACGATTCGGTAATTGTTCTCAGCGGTCTCAAGGCCGGGGAGAAGGTGATTAGCTCGGCGAACTTTCTGGTGGACTCGGAGGCTCAGCTTCAGGCAGCTGTGGGAGCATATGCGCCTCTCGCGCCGCAGCCGGCCGCAGGCGCGGCGCCGGTCCAGCAGATGCAGATCGACCTGAGTACGCAGCCCTCTCCGCCGCGCAAAGGAGCAAACACGGTGCGCATCAAGCTGACTGGTTCTGATGGAAAGCCGGTGTCTGGATCGCAAGTGACAGCAACCTTCTTCATGCCGGCCATGCCGGCGATGGGAATGGCGGCAGAGCACGCCGCCGTCACGCTGTCCGACAAGGGAAATGGGCTCTATGAGGGCTCATTGCAGCTCTCAGCGGATGGCACCTGGCAGGTGTCGATCACTGTCCAACGCGGCGGCCAGACCGTGGCAACGAAGCAACTCAGCCTGAGCGCCACCGGAGGCAGGTGATGATTTCACGCATCATTGCGTGGTGTGCGCGCAACCCTTTCCTTGTTTTCCTGGGAGCGGCTCTGCTGTTGGTTGCGGGCTTGTGGTGCATGCAGCGCGTGCCGCTCGATGCCCTTCCCGACATCAGCGATGTGCAGGTCATCATCCACACGTCGTGGGCCGGCGAGCCGCCGAATGTAATTGAAGACCAGGTCACGTACCCGATTGTCACTGCTCTGCTCTCGGCTCCGCAGGTCAAGAACGTGCGCGCGCAAACCATGTTTGGCGACTCCTATGTCTTCGTTGTTTTTCAGGATGGCACCGATCTCTATTGGGCGCGATCGCGGGTGATCGAATACCTGCAGCAGATAGCCGGCAAGCTCCCTGCTGACGTGCATCCCGCCATCGGACCGGACGCAACCGGTGCGGGCTGGGTTTACGAGTACGCGATTGTGGATCGCAGCCACAGCAAGAGCCTGGCCGACTTGCGAGCGCTTCAGGACTGGTATCTGCGCTATCAGCTCGAAACTGTACCCGGCGTCGCTGAAGTAGCCAGCATCGGCGGCTTCGTGCGCCAGTACCAGGTGAACCTCGACCCCAACAAGCTCTTCTCGTATGGCGTCTCCGCCTCTACCGTGATCGACCGCGTCCGGCAGAGCACCAATGAAGTCGGTGGAGATGTTCTGGACATGAACGGCGCCGAATATATGATTCGCGGCCTCGGCTATCTGAAGTCGCTCTCCGATCTCGAAAATGTTCCGGTTGCAATGAAGAACGGCACGCCCGTGCTTGTGAAGGATCTGGGCACCGTTTCCTTTGGCCCCGACGAACGGCGCGGCGCAGCCGACTGGCAGGGTCAAGGCGAGACGGTAGGCGGCATTGTGGTGATGCGCTACGGCATGAACGCCCTCGATGTAATCAACGGCGTAAAGGCCAAGTTCAAGGAGATTGCCCCTTCGCTTCCGGCCGGGGTTGAGATTGTGACCGCTTACGACCGCTCCTGGCTGATCGACCAGTCGATTCACACGCTGAAGCGGGACCTTGTTGTCGAGGCAATCATCGTGAGCTTCGTCAGCATTGCATTCCTCTTCCACTTCCGCTCCGCGCTTGTTCCTATACTCACGCTCCCGATTGCAGTTCTTGCGGCGTTTATCCCCATGTACCTGCTTCACGTCAGCTCCAACATCATGTCGCTCGGCGGCTTGGCGTTGGCGGTCGGCGTACTCATCGATGCGGCAATTGTCATGGTCGAAAATGGATACCGCCATCTTACCGAGCGAAGCGATGTTCCAGACGAAGCGGAGCGGCGGCGCATTCTCATCGGCGCGGCGCAGCAGGTGGGGCCGGCTCTTTTCTACTCGCTGATCATCATCGTGGTTTCCTTTCTGCCGGTATTTCTGCTTGAGGCGCAGGAGGGCCGTATGTTCCGGCCGCTGGCCTGGACCAAGACGCTGGTTCTCATCTTTTCCTCGCTGCTCTCGATCACCCTGGTTCCGGCGCTCATGCCGTTTTGCTTGCGCGGCAAGCTGCGTCCGGAGTCAAAGAATCCGGCTGCGCGTATCACCCAGGCCCTGTATCTTCCCGTTCTGCGTTGGTGCCTGAAGCACTGGAAGGTGGTGATCGCACTCAACCTCGCCTTCCTGGCCGCAACCATTCCTCTTTATTTCCGTCTCGGCAGCCAATTCATGCCCGCTCTGTATGAAGGATCCGCACTTTATATGCCGAGCGCGCTGCCCGGCATCTCGATTACGCAGGCGGTTTCGCTGATGCAGGAACAAGACCGGATCATCCGCTCCTTTCCTGAGGTCACAACGGTATTCGGCACCGTGGGCCGCTCTGACAGCGCTACCGACAATGCGCCTCTCGATATGTACGACACCACCATCATGCTGAAGCCCCGCGATCAATGGCGTCCCGGCATGACCTACGAAAAGCTGATCCACGACATGGACGAGAAGCTGCAATTCCCCGGGCTCACCAACACCTGGACCATGCCCGTCGAGAACCGGCTCGACATGGAACTGACCGGCATCAAGACCGCTGTCGGAATCAAGATTCAGGGCCCCGATCTGGCGCACATCGAGGATATCGGAGCGCGGATGCAGCAGATACTTTCCACCATGCCCGAGACCAGATCCGTCTTTGCGGAACGGGTTTCGCAGGGCTTCTACCTCAATGTGGATGTGAACCGGCCGGTGGCCGCACGGTACGGCTTGACGGTTGCCGACGTGCAGCGCGTGATCACCTCGGAGATCGGCGGGGCAGACATTGCCCAAAATGTGGAGGGCCGCGAGCGCTTTCCCATTGCCGTGCGCTATCAGCGCGATTTCCGCGACCATCCTGAAGCCCTGTCGGGGGCCCTCATTCCGACACCGTCCGGGGAGCAGGTCCCGCTCAGCGAGGTGGCGCGCGTTTACTACTCGCGCGGCCCGTCCATGATTCGCGACGAAGACGGCGCGCTTACCGGCTATGTCTATCTCAATCTGAATACGAACGATTACGGCGGCTTTGTGAATCGCGCGGAGAAGATGCTCAACCAGAAGCTGGGGCTGCAGGCGGGCTACACCTGGCGCTGGGCTGGAGAATACGAGTTCGAAATGCGCGCCAAACAGCGTCTAAAGATTATCCTGCCCATCGTGTTCTTCGTCATCTTCATGCTGCTCTATTTCGTATTCAAATCCGCTACCGAGGCCGTGGTGCTGATTGTGCCTACACTCTATGCCATGTCGGGAGGGCTGCTTTTGCAGTGGCTTCTCGGCTATAACTTCAGCGTTGCCGTATGGGTCGGCTATATCGCACTGTTTGGCATTGCGGTTGAGACGGGCGTAGTGATGGTCGTGTATCTGGATGAAGCCTTCCAGCGCCATCTGGCGCAGAATTCGTCAATGACTGAGGATGCACTGCACCAGGCGGTCATTGAAGGCGCGGTGCAGCGTCTGCGGCCAAAGCTGATGACCGTGGCGGCTGTCATTCTGAGTCTCGCGCCAATCCTCTGGGAAACCGGTATCGGCTCCGACGTAATGAAGCCCATTGCCGCACCCATCGTCGGCGGGATGATTACATCCACGATCCACGTCCTGATTCTGGTTCCGGTATTCTTCCTGCTCATCAAACGCAGGGCTTTGCGTCGAGGACTCCTAACCGAAAACCAGGACCAGCGCAACACCTAGCGGCAATCTGTGGCTGAGCCGTGGTCCAGCATGGATCAGTCTCGATGAGTCGAGCAGGCTCGGTCGACCGGCCTACGCGGAATTCTCAGTTGATGCGAACAGCCCAACGCGTTTCCAGTTACGGCTGGCCAGAAGCTGCGGCTTCCGGTAGTGAGCGGAAATCTAATATTATCCGCCCGTATGTCATCAAGGACGGGGATGACATTCGATTTGGGTTTCACACCTTACGGCATGGTCTTGCGTCGTATCTGGTCCAGCAGGGGAAAGACCCCAAGACATTTCAGACACTTCTCCGCCACGCAGACGTTGCAGCCACCCTCGGAATTTACGCCCATAGCCGAAACGCGGACCGGATGGCCGCCCAAGAGGATATCTGTCAGCGTTTTTCGCGCCATCTGGAACGGTGCAATAATTTTCACCCGTGATTATCAAGGGTGAGAGAGCTTTTTGGGAGATTCTCTAATTTAACGCTAACTTCTTTAGAATGTGGTGGCCAGAGACGGGATTGAACCGCCGACGCCGGCCTTTTCAGGGCCGCGCTCTACCACTGAGCTATCTGGCCTCAGTGCAAACTTCAAGTTGCAATTTTCCGCGCGGATTCCGGCTTCGCCGGATAAGGTGGGCGATTCCACGAACACTGCGCTTGAAAACAACTCTTGCCAGTATAGCAATTCTGAATCGGTGAGCCAAACGTGGGAGCAGCGCGATTGAAAGAGCGCATCCCTCAGGAGCTAAATGTCGTGTATCAAGATGTTGTTTACATCGAGCTAATCCATTCAGAAGTGGAGGGTTATGGAAAAGATGGAAAGCTGGAGAACGCTTTCCACTTTCCCACAACCCCGGCTGCTGCTACGGGCTTGAATCTGTTGACGTTATGTATCTCCGGGGGCTAAAGCCCCAATTCTTTTGGTGGCCGCATTCGGCACGGCTGAAGCCGTGCCCTTTCAAAACAAGGGCCGGATGCGTAAACAACGTGTTGAAACTTTACAGCTAAAGCCCTGACATACCAATTGAAAGAGTTCTTGCGCCGTCCCTCCGGGACTCCGTTACGAATCTTGTTGAATCTCTTTTCCCCACGCTGAAGCGCGGGGAAAACAAACACTGCGCCTCCGGCGCGTTTGTGCGGGCATTGCATATGCATTCCTCAATCGATAGATGCCCGCGCCTGAAGGCGAACCTTTCTTCTGCTCGCTTCAGGGGCATGAATGCCCCTGCTCCCTCCGATATGCCCTGCTCCCTCCGAACCCGGCCGAGAAATCCCTCTCCGTATTTGCAAATGGTGCACTACACTGGAAGGCAACTATGCGCTGCTTTCATCGCTACATCGCTTCGCTTACACTCGTTTTTGCTGCAACCTTTGTTCTGCATGCTCAGGCTCCCGGTGGGCGTACGGTCGGGCAGGAAGCTCGCGCTGCACGGGCTTACCAAGGGGCGGTGAAAGCTGGACCGCTGGCTCTGCACGCATTTCTTGTTGGGTTCCCCAAAGGCGCGGACCTGCATGTGCACCTCTCTGGAGCGGTCTATGCGGAGAGTTTTATTCGCGACGCGGGGGAGGATGGGCTGTGCGTGGATCCTGCGGCGCTGAGCTTTGCCAAGCCGCCTTGCGTGGGAGGGTTGGTTCCGGCGGCGGGGGTTCCGGGCAACCAGGAGCTCTATGACCGGCTGATCGACGCTTTCTCCATGCGCGGCTTTGTGCCGACAGCAGGCTTCAGCGGACACGACCAGTTTTTTGCTACGTTTGAGCGCTTTGGAGGGTTGAACAAGCGGCATACGGGCGAGTGGGTAGACGAAGTAGTTAGCCGCGCGGCGGCGCAAAATCAGCAATATCTCGAACTGATGCATACGCCGGAGTTCAAGCACGCGGCACAGATTGCGCACGAGCTGGGTTGGAATGCTGATTTGGCGCAGTTTCGGCAGGCGCTGCTGGATCATGGCCTGCGGGATGAGGTTGCTGCGGATCGCGAGGAGGCTCGCACGGCTGAGGCACAGCGCAGGCAGATGGAGCACTGCGGAACCGAGCAAGCTGCGCCGGCTTGCGGGGTGGAGGTTCGGTATATCTACCAGGTTCTGCGCGGGTATCCGCCGGAGCAGGTCTTTGCGCAGACGGTGCTGGGGTTTGAAACCGTTGCGGCGAGCATGGAGGCTGAACGGCTGGGCGGACGCGAGGGCGGCTGGGTGGGCATCAACTTCGTGATGCCGGAGGATGGGTTTATTTCCATGCGGGACTATAGCCTGCAGATGAAGATGCTGGATTATCTGCATTCGGTCTATCCTCAGGTGCACATCAGCCTGCATGCGGGAGAGCTGGCGCCGGGGCAAGTGCCGCCGGAGGGGTTGCGCTTTCATATTCGACAGGCTGTGGAAGTGGGTCATGCGGAGCGGATCGGGCACGGGGTGGACGTGATGTATGAGGACGACGCGCAGGGACTGCTGAAGGAACTGGCGCAAAAGCACGTGATGGTGGAGATCAACCTCAGCTCGAATGAGGGGATTTTGGGCATCGAGGGGGCTGAGCATCCATTTACGAATTACCGCGCCGCGCGGGTTCCGGTTGCGCTTTCGACGGATGATGAAGGGGTGAGCCGGATCGAAATTACGCATGAGTATGTTCGCGCAGCGCTGGACTATCACCTGAGTTACCAGGAGTTGAAGACGCTGGCTTGCACGGGGATGGAGCATAGTTTTCTGCAGGGCAAGAGTCTTTGGGCCGCGGAGGACGAGTTTGCGTTGGCGGCTGCTCCTTGCAGGGCGCAGTTGTTGGGCGCGGAGAAACCGACTGGGGAGTGCAAGAAATTTCTGGATGGGAGCGAGAAGGCTGCGGCGCAGTGGGAACTGGAGCGGCGGTTCCGGGCGTTTGAGGCTCGGTTCTGACTTTGTGGGTTGTGGTAGGCAAACTTTCTAGACAGCTTTGAGCAGAAGGAGAGTGATGTCGTCGTGCTGGGGGGCGTCGGCGACAAAGCGATCGACGTCCTGCATGATGGCGGTCAACATTGCCGGCGGGGACAGGGCCTGGTTGGCGAGCAGCACAACCATCAGGCGCGATTCCCCGTACTCTTCGGCGCGGGCGTTTTCCGCTTCGGTTACGCCATCGGTGAAGATGACCAGCCAGTCGCCGGTCGCGAGCGTGACCTCTCCCGATTCATAGGGAGCATTCTCAACGATTCCGAGCGGAATGCCGCCCGTCTCAAGGCGCTCGACGGCACCGGTGGGTCGGCGCAGGATGGGCGGATTGTGCCCGGCGTTGACGTAGCTGAGGGCGCGGGATGCGGGATCGTATTCGGCGATGAAGGTGGTGGTGAAGCGGCGGCCGTTCTGGCTGTTTCCGCAGGCGTAGTTGTTCATGCGGCCTACCAGTTCGGTGAGCGATTCGGCAGTGGCGGCGAGCGTTTTGAGGCTGGCTTGGTAGGTGGCCATCAACATGGCCGCGGGAATGCTCTTGCCGGCTACGTCGGCGACGGTGACAAGGTATGCGCCGCCGGGGGAGTTTGCATCGGAGCGAGGAAAGACGTCGTAGTAATCGCCGGCTACGGTATTGGCGGGGCGAGTGGCAAAGGCGATCTCGAGACCCGGCACCGGCGGCGGGCTTGCAGGCAGCAGCCAGGACTGAATTTCTTTGGCGATCTGCAGGTCGCGCTTCATGACTACGCGGTCGGCGATTTCAAGGGCGAGCAGTATAAAGAGCAGAATGCCGCCCCAGAAGGCGCCGCCGAAATGGAAGCTCACCAATTCGCCTTCGCTGTCCTGCCAAGTTCCTCCCATGTTGGCGAAGAGCAGGATCAGGGCAATGACCAGGAAGACGCGGCGCGCGGGAGAGAGCTTTTCAATGATGGCCCAGAGAAACTGCTTGAATACGCGAAAGAAGTGCCTGACCCTACCAACTCCAGGCTGGCGGGTGGCATCGACTTCGAGCGAATAGAGACGGTAGCTGGAGCGGGCGTCGGTGCGGAAGTTCTTCCACAGCTCGCTGAGAGCGAGACCGTCGGTGATGCGCGGCCAGAATTTCTTTTTGGGCGTCATGAGGGGTCGGACTCGAACAATGGATTTCTCGCGTGCCGGTGGTGAATGCCAAGGTCTCTGGTTTTGGGCGAGTTCATGCGCGGCATGGCGGGATTATACGTGAATACGAATGCAGAGAATAAAAAGTTCATACTTCTGACGGCTGGCATAGCCGGGCTTACTCAGGCTTTCCCGTGTAGTGTTCGCGGTGGTGGACTTCGGCGTGATCTTCCAAAGACTCCAGGTGGGTGATAACTTCCGCGGGAATTCCAAGCTCGGCAGGCAGGCGTTCCTCCAAGACAGTGGCCAGGGCGTGAGCCTCGGTTACCGATGTCTGGCGCGGGAACAACAGGTGCACCTCGATAATCTGGCGGTATCCGGTGGTTCGAAAGCGCACGCCATGGTATTGAATGCTCAACTCGGCGCATAGCGCGTCAAGCCGGTCGCGAATTTTGCGGCCCGCCTCGGGATCGGAGTAGTCAAGCAGTCCGACAGCGGAGCTCCAGACCAGGCGGCCGCCGGACCAGAGAATGTTTGCGGCGACGACGATGGCCACCAGAGGATCGAAGGGCTTCCAATGCGTCATTAACACCAGACCCAGGCCTGCAACGACGCCGAAACTGGTCCAACTATCGGTCAGTACGTGCTTGCCGTTGGCTTCGAGAATAAGGGAGTTGGTGCGGCGGCCGGTGCGGAGGAGATAGTAGCCGAGACCCGCGTTGATGATTCCAGCCGCGAGGATCAATTCCACTCCGGCTCCAATGTGTTGCAGCCTGAGCCCGCCAATCCACTCGCGGATCGACTCGGTGAGAATCGCGATCGCGGCTACGACGATCAATGCTCCTTCGAATCCGGCAGAGAAGAAGGTGATTCGTTCGTACCCGTAGAGGAAGTGATGGGAAGCCGGCCGCGTGCTTAGTCGAAGGCTGAAGCTGGCAAAGCCTACGGCGATGACATGAATCACCGATTCGGCCGCATCAGAAAAAACGGCAGCCGAATGGGTCATGAAATAGGCTGCTGTCTTGCCAATCAGCATGGCAAAACCAACGATCAGCGACAGGCGCATGGCGAAATGCGCTTCACTCATCTGCGGATTGGCCTGTTGTGGCGCGGAATTGGCTGCGGCTTGCGTATTCATGCTGGCTTCTCTGGTCCAGAAGCATAGCACCCGGCAGAGAGACGCACAATATATTGATGGCGTGCTCCAGACTGATTGGTGACAGCGGCGACCAAGCGAAAGTAGTCCGGGGCGAGGATACCGGGATTAAAACGGGATTTGTGACTTGGGGCCGATTTCGTCTTACACTGTCGGCATGGATAACGAGCGCATCAGGGAGATTTGCCTCGCTCTGCCGCATGCGGCGGAGACGTTGAACTGGGGGCATCACCTGGTTTATTGGGTGGGCGACCGGGAGATCGGCGGCAAGATGTTTGCTATGACCGATCTTGATGGTACGGGATTCGGGGTGCTGTGGTTCCACTGCGGAGCGGAGCGGTTTCATGAACTGCTGGAGAGGGACGGGATCAGCGCCGCGCCTCACCTGGCCAGGGCTTTCTGGGTGGCTGTGGAGCGATGGGATGTGCTCAGGGCGCGGGAGGTGGAAGACGAGTTGCGGCGGGCTTATGCGCTGATTTATGAAAAGCTGCCCAAGCGAACCAAGACTGTGCTGGCCTTGCCGGAGAAGGAACGGGTGAAGCTGATATGGGAGAGGAAAAAGCTATTGGCGGAGCGGGAAAAGGTTAAGGGGAAGTGAGTGGGGATTTTATCAACTCATACAGAGATGCAAGGCCGCAGTTGAGACTGCAATATTTAAGCACACTATTGGTCCTTGTATCACATCTTGGGGTTCTCCCAGGTGCCCAAATGCAAGGCACCTGGGGCACCCATCTTCTGTGGATTAATTGAGGCCCCAGCAGCCGGGCCACCCGCCAAAAACAAAGACGCCGCGAGGGTGGGGCACCCGCTTTATCGTGAGGCACACGTACGTAATCGGTATCCTACTGCGTTGGCGGAGCTTGATTTGGTGCGACCTGATTGTCCGCTGGCTTGCCTGGCGGTGGAGTGGGCGGCGGGCCGGCTTTGGCGGGCGGGGTGAGGACGAAGCCTTTGCGGACCAGCGCGAAGCCCTGGTAGGGAAGTTCGACCTGGAGGAGATGATTCTCGGGACCGGAGAAGATGTGGGTATCGTTGCCGGAGATGGTGGCGACGAGGTGGTGAACTTCAATGAGCTTGCCGTCGATGGTTCCCTGCTCGTCGGCGTAGGTGGCGAGCTTGATGGGAACAACGGAGCCGGCTTGCTTGGGGATGATGGCCCATAGATCGCGATTGTTATTGGCTGCGGCAAGGGCAAGCAGAGTTTCGTAGGCGCCGGGATCGAAGTCGGGCATGAAGACGGCGGAGTGGTGAAGTTCGAGAGGCGTGGTGGAGCTTTTGCCGTTGGAGGAGATATTGAGCAGGAACTGAGCTGCGTCCGGCGCGCCGGTGATGTTGACGGCCGTGCCGTTGACCGAGGCGCTCAACTGGACTTGACTGAGGTGGTTGCCTTTGGTGAGCTGCTCGGTTTTGGAGAGGGTGTAGTTGAGGTCCTGCATGGACACGCGGACGACGGAGGTGGAGTCGTATCCGTTCGAGGAAGGTGAGATCTTATACTTCGCTGAACCGACAGTACTGCCGTGCTGGGCGACGATGAAATCGCCGTTTTGAGTCTGAGCCGAGGCTACGGCTGTAAACAGGCCGAGAAGTCCGGCGAGTGAGGCAAAGGCGAATTTTGAGACATTACTCTTCATAGCTCTCATATCTCCCAAAGGTTTAGACACTGGACAGGGGAAGGAGTTGCGGAAAAAAACAGTGAACAGGGATTCGGGACTCGGGAAGATAGGGTACTCGGCAGGGTTGAGTTTGTGGCTTTCCTTTTTATTTTCTTATGGTTTGGGTTTTGTGTTCATGATTTTGTCTTCAACTGCATTGAAGTTTTTCCTGGCATCGTCGAGGGCCGGATTGTACTTTAACGCCGCGGTGAATTGCTCCGCTGCTTTATCATCCTCCCCCATTTGAAACAGGGCCATGCCGAGGTCGTTGTGCACAACTGCGTTTGTGCGATCGAAGCGCAGCGACTGGGTAAGCTCATCTACTGCCTGGGGGAGTTGATGCTTTTCAAGAAGAATCTTGCCGATTTTGGCGTGCGCTATGGATTGATTGGGTTGGATGGCGATGGAATGACGGAATTGTTTCAGCGCATCCTCGGTAGATCCCTGCTTCAAATCGATGATGCCCAGATCGTCGTATGCATTCGAGTTATTGGGCTCAATGGTCAGTACATGACGGTATTGCTGCGCCGCGTCGTCCAGTTTTCCCTGCGCCTGGAGAGCATCGCCAAGATATAGCCACGCCGATACATAATCCGGGTGCGTGGAGAGCGTTCTTCTGGACCAGGACTCCTCATCTTTGGGATTGCCCATCAAGGAAGACCAAAGCGCCAGGTTGGTGAGGGTGTTGGCGTCGTTGGGATCAATCTGCAACGCATGGTCGAGGTGCTGGCGGGCAAGGGGCATATGGCTTTGATCGTGGGTGAGCATGGAGATGCGCATCAGGGTATAGGCGGAATCGGTGAGAGTCATTACCCAGTCGGAATCATATTGCAAGGAGCGCTCAAAATATGTTTCCGCGTCGGCGAGCCTTCCCATGCCCAGGTACTCAAGGCCCAGGTTTGTATTGGGAAGTTCTCCGCGCGGATCAATCTCCAGAACATGGCGGTAGAGCGTGACCGTATCGCTCCACATGTGAACCTGCGCATCGGTTTTGACAGCGCAGGCTATGAGGATTGCAACCGCAAGCAGTTGAGCTGCGACCTTGACGGCCGGGGAGTGGGCAACCGCATCGGCAACCAGCCAGACTACGGCGATGAAAATGCCGATGGAAGGAATATAGGTATAACGCTCGGCCAGGGACTGCGATCCGACCTGCACAATGCCGATGACCGGCACAAGCGTTCCCAGGAACCATAGCCAGCCGATGAGGCAATACGGTTTTTCTTTGCGGATGCGCCAGCAGAGGAAGGTTACCAGGATGAGCGCAATGGCCGATACCACAGCCAAAAAAATTCTGGTGTTATTCAAGTCATAGTAATAGAAAGCCATGAGCGGATCAGGCCAGACCAGGATGCGCATATAGCGCCAGTAATCGATGGCAATGTTTGAGATTCTCTGGCCCAAAGGCATGAGCTGAAGCGTAGAAACCGAGTCGCCGGAACGCTGCGCAAGAAAGGCGAGGACGCTTTCAGTAGCCGCCATGATGAAAAGAAGCCACTTCTCAACGCACAACTTACCCAGGGAAGAGAACCACTGCGGGCGCGATTTGGGGGCGAAATTGATTCTGCGCAACGGCCAAAAGTCGAGCAAAAGCAGGGTGAAGGGAAGCGTGACAGCCATCGGCTTTGACATGAGAGCGCAGGCAAAGCCGACGGTAACCCATGCGAATCGTTTCCAGGACGGGCTGCGGGCATAACCCACATAGGCAATCAACGCAACGAACCAGAAAAATGTGCACAGGAGATCTTTGCGCTCGGAGATCCAGGCGACGGACTCGACGTTGGCGGGATGGAGCGCGAAGAGAAACGCGACCATTGCCGAACGCCCCAGATAACCGGTCATGTACAAAAGCAGCAGGAAGAGCAGAATTGCGTTGGCGGCGTGTAGGCAGACATTGGTCAGATGGTGGCCGAGGGGATTCGAGCCGTAGAGTCTCCAGTCGATCATGTGCGAGATCCACGTCAGCGGGTGCCAGTTGGCTGCGTAGAAGGATGTGAATGCCCATTTGACGCTTTTGGGGGTCACTCCCTGCTGTATCTGAGGATTTCTGAGGACGTAGCTGGGATCGTCGTAGTTAACGAAATCGTTGCTGCGCACGGCGCGATAGGTGAAGAGAGTGACGACGGCAAGAACAAGGCTGACGACGGCAATTTGCCACGGCTGATGGATTGCGGAAGATGAGCGAGCGGTCTTGCCGGCCCGCGCTATCGGAGAGCGCTTGCCGTGGGATTTTTGCTGTTGCCGTTTTCCGGGCATGAAATTTCAACCTGCGATCAATTGAATCAAAGGCGGGATGCGCGATTGCTGCTGCGATGGACTGCGGCAGATTTATTTGGGCTGGCGTTCTCCCACTGAATTGTAGCGGAGAAAGGCGATCGGCTGTGGCGGGGCGGACTGGTTTATGCGCTGGGAAATGATTTTGTAATTTGCGATTTATTTTGGGGCGGATCGAAATTGTTGGGGGAAATTAAATTTGAGTGCGTTGGTTTCGAGGTATCCCAGTTCTCAAAGCGAGACGTGGGGCAACCGCAGTTGGGTGGAACACCCGGGACGGAGCTTTGTGGTTTCCCACCCTTTCGCAAAAAAACGCGAAAGGATGGGACACGGAGTTTTATCGACGGGTTTGATGTGATCCCAGGTCTTAAAAGCGAGAGCTGGGGGCACCGCAGTTTTGAATCAAGGCGGCAAGTTGGCACCGCTTCGCGGTGTTAGCGAGTTGGCAGGTTAGCTGGTTTCGTTTGGTTAATGAATGTGTTATTCCCTGTTCCCTACTGCCTATTCCCTGTTTTTACCGTTTGGCGATAGCGAAGCGCTTGTTGACTTCGGCCCAGTTGACTACGTTCCACCAGGCGGCGAGGTATTCGGGGCGGCGGTTCTGGTATTTCAGATAGTAAGCGTGCTCCCAGACGTCGTTGCCGAGGATGGGGTAGAGGCCGTGGGTAAGGGGTGAATCCTGGTTGGCGGTGGTGATGACCTTGAGCTTGCCACCGGCGGTGACCAGCCAGCCCCAGCCGGAGCCGAACTGCTTGGCGGTGGTCTCGTTGAAGGTCTTCTTGAAGGCTTCAAAGTCGCCGAAGTCGGCGGAGATCTGAGCGGCGATGGCGCCGGTGGGCGCGCCGCCGATGCCGGCTGTGCCCGCGGGGCCCATGAGGCTCCAGAAGGCGGTGTGGTTGGAGTGGCCGCCGCCGTTGTTGCGGACGGCGCCACGAATCTCCTCGGGGACCTCCGCCAGGTCGCGGACCAGATCATCGACGGTCTTGGCTGCCAGTTTGGGGTATTCGGCAAGGGCGGCGTTGACGTTGTTGATATAGGCCTGGTGATGCTTGTCGTGGTGGAGCTTCATGGTCTCGGCGTCGATGAACGGCTCGAGGGCGGCGTAGTCGTAGGGAAGCGGTGCAAGTTCGTATGCCATGTGGGGAAATCTCCTCAGTTGCATTTTTGTGAGGGTTGAGCCCTCGGGGAAAATCATGTTGGTAGGCCGAATCATGAAACCGAATCTTCACGCTCGGCAGCGCAACCTTATGTTTGAATTGATGCTGGAGAGGGCGGGCAGGGTTCGGGAAAGTTATTGACCATACGAGATTTGAATGGATTGAAATGAGCCGGAGCGGAAACTTTTAGCGCTCGGTGAACATCGATAAGTAATAGAGCGGCGCTGCTTCCCCCCAGCTTGCGCGGTCTTCCCAGAACGAAAATCCGATGAAGGTTAACTGACCATGGGCGATCAGTCGCAATATCGTTGGCTTGTGCAGCAGGGCGAGGCTTTTGGCTCGCCGGGCATGGAGCCGCGGTGGACTTCGAGCGTGAAAGATGCGGTGGGGACGGCCTACGCGGCCTCCAGCCGGGTCTGGTTTACCTGTTCGCACGGAATTCTCAACGAGGTTTACCACCCCACGATCGACCATCCCCAGGTGCGGGATATGGAGTTCCTGGTGACGGATGGGGAGACGTTTGTGCACGAAGAGAAGCGGGATTTGATTTCGACCTTCGAGTACATCGATCCTGAGTCGCTGGGAGTGCGATATGTGAATCGCGATCCGGAGGGGCGGTACAGCCTGACCAAGGAGATCATCTGCGACCCACACCACTCCGTGGTTCTGATTTCGGTGAAGATCGAGGGAGATGAAGAGCTGCTGCCGCGGCTGAAAGTGTATGCCCTGCTGGCGCCGCATTTGAACGGAGGCGGGGCGGGCAACTCGGCGCGGGCGGTGGATATTGCCGGGCGCACGGTGCTGGTGGCGTGGAAGAACGAGTGGTCGCTGGCGATGGCGGCCTACTGCGGCCCGGCGCAACGCGGGTTTTCAAAGGTGAGTTGCGGATTTGTGGGCGCCAGCGACGGCTGGCGGGACCTGATGGATAACTTCCGCATGGATTGGGAGTTTGGCTCGGCAACGGACGGCAATGTTGCGCTGATGGGAGAGCTGGATCTGAAAAGTCAGCCGGGGGCGGGCGGATACGAATTTACGCTGGCATTCGGGATCGGGGAGGGGCTGCACACGGCGGCGCAGAAGACCATCAGCTCGCTGATCACGCCGTATGAGCAGCATCGCAGCCGGTTCATTGAGCAGTGGCACCGCGTGGCTAATCCGGAGTGGCTGGCGGCCAAGGCAGGCGATGGCGGCAAGCTGATGCGTGCCAGCCACAATGTGCTGCTGGCGCACGAGGACAAGACCTATTCCGGAGCGTTTGTGGCTTCGGCTTCGATTCCCTGGGGGCAGGTGCACGGCGACGACGACCTGGGCGGCTACCACCTGGTTTGGACCCGCGATATGGTGCAGACGGCGACCGCGCTGCTGGCCTGCGGGCGGGCGGAGACGGCGCTGCGGGCGCTGGTTTACCTGGCCTGCACACAGGAGCCGGATGGGGGATTTGCGCAGAATTTCTGGATCGACGGGACGCCCTACTGGAGTGGGGAGCAGTTGGACGAAGTGGCGTTTCCGGTGATGCTGGCCTGGCGGCTTTGGAAGGCCAATGGCCTGGATGCGATGTTCGTCTTTCATTTTGTGGAGCGGGCGGCGGGGTTTCTGGTGCGGCATGCGCCGATTACCAACCAGGAGCGATGGGAAGAGAATGCGGGCTACTCGCCTTCTACGCTGGCGGCGGTGATTGCGGGGCTGATTTGCGCGGCGGAGATTGTGCGCGCCCACGATTCGACGGAGCTGGCGGTATTTCTTGAGGAGTATGCCGATTGGATTGAGGGTCACCTGGAGGATTGGACGGTGACCAACAACGGCGTGCTTGATCCGGAGATCAAGCGGCACTACATGCGCATTCGGCCGCCGGAGTGCGGCGAGGCTTATGCGCACGAAAGCTGCGGGAAAGAGCTTATCCGGCTCGAAAACCGGCCGCCTGGGACGCGGGTGGAGTTTGAGGCGCGGGAGATTGTGGACGCGGGATTCCTGGAGCTGGTGCGCTATGGAGTGCGGCGGGCCGACGATCCACTGATTGTGGATTCGCTGAAGGTGGTGGACGCGGTGCTGAAGCGCGAGCTTCCGCAGGGGCCCGGTTGGTTGCGCTACAACGGGGACGGATACGGGCAACGGCCGGACGGAGGGCCTTACCAGGGCTGGGGTCAGGGGCGGGTTTGGCCGCTGTTGACGGGAGAACGCGCGCATTATGAGCTGGCCGCCGGCAAGGAGATTGGCGATCTGATCAGGACGTATGAGGGTTTTGCCACTGCGGGGCAACTGCTGCCGGAGCAGGTTTGGGATGAGGCGGACCGGCCGGGTTGCAGATTGTGGAAGGGACAGCCGGCGGGGTCGGCGGTGCCGCTGGTTTGGGCTCACGCTGAATACCTGAAGCTGCTGCGCTCGGCTGTGGACGGGAAGGTCTTCGACCGCATCGATCCGGTTTATGAGCGGTACAGCGAAAAGAAGGGCTTGCGGCGCGGAAAGCTGGAGATTTCAAGCAAACGGCGGCCGATCAGGAGAATTGAAGCGGGCAAAACGCTACGCATTCTGGACGAGAGGCAGTTTGATGTGGTGTGGAGCGCGGATGGTTGGCAGACGACTCACATTACGCCAAGCCGCAGCTTAGGCAGCGCGGGGTATAGCGCGGATATTGCCGCTGGGGCAGAAGGCGGGGCGCTGGAATGGACTTTGCATTGGCCGGATGATGACAGCTGGCTTGGATACAATGTGGAAGTGAAGGTTGACGCCACTTAGGACGGCGACCGCGACGTTTCGAGGTTTCCCAGGTCCCCAAAAGCGAGGGACCTGGGGCACCCAGCGGTTCATTTCTATCAACTCGGGTTAGCGGTTCATTCCTATCAACTAGGGTTATTTGGCGTATCCCGCACATCAACGAAAGGAATTCGTTCGAACTTATATGACTCCCAGCACCGCAGAACAAACTCTCGACACAATGACTCTGGACCAACTGTCCATCGATACACTGCGGCTGCTTGCCGTGGACGAGGTGGAGAAGGCTAAAGCCGGCCACCCAGGCGCTCCGCTGGGTTGCGCGCCCATCGCTTACCTGCTCTTTCACAAGCTGATGAAGCACAATCCGAAGCACTCGAAATGGGCGGACCGGGACCGCTTTGTTCTGTCGAACGGGCACGCGTCGGCGATGCTGTACGGGATGCTCTACCTCACTGGGTATAACGTGACGATGGAAGACCTGAAGAGCTTCCGGCAGTGGGGATCGCGGACGCCGGGGCATCCGGAGTACGGCCACACAGACGGCGTGGAAGTAACTACCGGGCCGCTGGGTCAGGGAATCGCGATGGCGGTGGGAATGGCCATTGCGGAGAAGCACCTGGCGGCGGTTTATAACAAGCCTGGGTTTGAGGTGGTGAATCACCACACCTTTGCGCTGCTGGGCGACGGCGACCTGATGGAAGGGGTTTCGCACGAAGCTGCTTCGCTGGCTGGAACGCTGGCGCTGGGCAAGCTGATTTTTATTTACGACGACAATCTGATTTCGCTGGACGGACCGACCAAGCTGAGTTACACCGAGGACGCGCTGGAGCGGTTTGAGGCTTACCACTGGCACGTGCAGCGGGTGAAGGACGGCAACGACCTAGTGGCCATTGAGGAGGCCATCAAGGCGGCCAAGGCGGAGACCGCAAGACCGTCGATTATCGCCGTGCGGACGGTGATCGGCTACGGCAGCCCCAAGGCGGGTACGAATAAAGTGCACGGCGAAGCGATGGGCCCTGAGGCTACGGCGGCGACGAAGAAGTTTTTTGGATTTCCCGAGGACCAAAGCTTTGTGGTTCCTCCCGCGGCGCTGGAGAATTGGCGCCAGGCGGTCGATCGCGGCGCGAAGCTGGAGGCTGAGTGGAAGAACCATTTCGAAGGCTATCGCGCGGCCAATCCGGAGCTGGCGGCGGAGTTTGTACGGACTCAGAAGGGCGAGCTGAAGGCCGGGTGGGAGAAGGCGATTCCGAGTTTTGCGAAGGACAAGCAGCTGGCCACGCGCAACGCCGGCGGAGAGGTGATGAATGCCATTGCCGGCGTGGTACCGGAGCTGTTTGGCGGGGCGGCGGACCTGACTTCCTCGACGCGTACGATCTTCAAGCCGGGAGAGAGCTTTCACGTGGATCCGATGGCGCGCAACGTTTATTTTGGAGTGCGCGAATTCGGCATGTGCGCGGCGGTGAACGGAATGGCCGCGCATGGTGGTCTGATTCCGTTCGGGTCAACCTTCTTTGTGTTTTCGGATTATGCGAAGCCGGCGATACGGATGGCGGCACTGATGAAGGTGCATTCGCTGTTTGTTTTTACCCACGACTCGGTCGCTTTGGGCGAGGATGGGCCGACGCATCAGCCGATTGAACACCTGATGGCTCTGCGGGCGGTTCCGGGACTGACCGATTATCGTCCGGCGGACGCCAACGAGACGGCGGCGGCGTGGAGGCTGGCACTGGAACGCAAGGAGCCGTGCTTCTTTGCGCTCAGCCGGCAGAATCTGCCGGTGATCGATCCGGCAGCGCACGATCTTTATGCGGCGGTGAGCAAGGGCGCGTATGTGCTGGAAGATGCAGCCAAGCCTTCCAAGCCTCAGGTAGTGCTTATCGCAACCGGAGCCGAGGTGTGGCTGGCGCTGGATGCGGCGAAGCTGCTGGCGGCTGATGGGATTCAGGCGCGGGTGGTCAGTTTTCCGAGCTGGAAGATCTTCGAGGAGCAGACGGCGGAGTACAAGGCAAGCGTGATGCCGGCGGGCGTGCCAAAGCTGGCAATCGAGGCCGGAGCTACGCTGGGCTGGTGGAAGTATGTGGGCCAGGAGGGCGACGTGATCGGGCTGGACCGGTTTGGGGCTTCAGCGCCGGGGCCGATTGCGATGAAGGAATTGGGATTTTCCGCAGAGAACGTGGCCGCACGGGCTAAGAAATTGATTAAGCGGAGTTAGCGGTGTTAGCCGCGCTTCGCGCGTGTTAGGGGAGTTAAATGCACGCTTTCGTACTAAGCGTTTTTGCTAATCCCGCTAGCTCCGCTAACAACGCTAACTCCGCTCTCACCGCACAAAAGGATTAACGTGAAACTTGTCATCGCTTCCGATCATGCTGGATTTCCTCTTAAGGAGGAGATTCGCGACTATCTGGCCAAGGCCGGGCATGAGGTGATTGACCTGGGGGCATATAAAGTCGACCCCCTGGACGACTATCCGGATTTTGCCGAGAAGGTGGGTTTGGCCGTGAAGCGGGGCGATGCGCCTCGCGGGATTGTCATCTGCGGGTCGGGAGTGGGTGTGTGCGTGGCGGCGAACAAGATTCCGGGGATTCGCGCCGGGATGTGCCACGATACCTACTCGGCGCACCAGGGCGTGGAACACGACGACATGAACGTGATTGTCCTGGGTGCGCGCGTCATTGGTTCGGCTCTGGCTTTTGAAGTTGTGAATGCCTTTGTTGGCGCCAAATTCATTGCCGGGGAAGAACGATTTATACGGCGGTTCAACAAGGTGCTGGCAATCGAGCGAAAATACCAGTGCGAAGACGGCGGGGCGAATCCGGCATAGCTGCAGAAGGATTCAAAATGCCGGCGATTGGTGGGGAGGTTCGCTGATTCCGGTTTTTACTCCAGAATCATCATCAAATTTCATCAAGCATTCATAATTGAAACAAGTACTGAAAGGCGTTGATGTTCCCCTTCGACGTGATCCTTTTTGATATAGGCGGAGTCCTGCTGACCAATAGCTGGGACAAACGCGAGCGCGCTGCGGCGATGGAACATTTCCATCTTGATCCGGCGGCCTTCGAGGCCAGGCATACGGCGCCCTACGATGCGTGGGAGCGAGGCGTGCTGCCGATGAAGGCTTACTTGGACGCAGCCGTGTTTTATGAGCCGCGCAGTTTTACCCACGACGATTTTTTCGCATTCATGCTTGCCCAGTCGAAGCCGCAACCGGATGGGGCGCTGGGAATCCTTGGCGAAATTGCGGCATCGGATAAGTGCATGCTGGGCGCGCTGAACAACGAGGCGCGGGAGTCGAATGAGTACCGATTCAGGCGTTTCGGTTTGCGCAAATACTTTCAGGTGGCGCTAAGTTCCTGTTATCTGGGATTTCGCAAGCCGGAGGCGGCTATTTATAAGCGTGCGCTGGATATTCTAGGCCGGCCGGCGGGACGGATTTTGTTTATCGACGATCGTACGGAAAATGTGGATGGGGCTGAGGCTGTTGGGTTGAAGGCACTACGGTTTGAGGGCGCGGAGGGGTTGCGGAGAGAGTTGCGGGAGTTGGGAGTGTTTTGAAAAACAGCTTTTAGCCTTTAGCTCTCAGCCTTTAGCTTGTTGGTGCGAAGTTTGAGTTCCGAGGTTCGATCTAATTTTTTTCAAGAGAATCTTTATAGGAGGTCAACATGCAATTAGGACTGATCGGGCTGGGTAAGATGGGCGGGAACATGGCGGAGCGGCTGCGGCTGGGCGGGCACCAGGTGGTGGGCTTCGACTTCAGCGCTGAGGCGGTGGCGCGGCTGACGGCTACGGGCAACGTGGGCGTTTCAACACTGGACGATCTTGCCAAAAAGCTAACTGGCCGGAAGGCTATCTGGATCATGGTGCCGCAGGGCGATCCGGTGGACCAGACGATTGCAAAGCTATTGCCCCTGCTGAAGGCCGGCGACATACTGATCGACGGGGGTAACTCGAATTACAAGGATTCCATGCGGCGGTACAAGGAAGTTACCGCCAAGGGTTTTCAATTTGTGGACGTGGGCACCTCGGGCGGCGTGTGGGGATTGAAGGAGGGTTACAGCATGATGATCGGCGGCGACAAGGAGCCGGTGGATTATCTGCAACCGATCTTCAAGACGCTGGCTCCGGCTGCCGATAAGGGCTGGGGGCACGTGGGTCCGGCGGGGTCGGGTCACTTTGTGAAGATGATTCACAACGGGATCGAGTACGGCATGATGCAGGCCTATGCGGAGGGGTTCACGATTCTGGAGACAAAAAAGGAGTTCAAGCTGAGCCTACCGCAGATCTCGCAGATCTGGCGATACGGCAGCGTGGTGCGCAGCTGGCTGCTCGATCTGGCTGCCGATGCTTTAGCCAAGAATCCTACGCTGGAAGGGTTGGAGGCTTACGTCGAAGATTCCGGCGAAGGGCGATGGACGGTCAAGGAAGCCATTGACTTGAATATTTCCGCACCGGTGATTACCGAGTCACTGATGCGGCGTATTCGATCGCGGGAGGAGAATAACTTTACCGACCGGATGCTGGCGATTATGCGCAATGAGTTTGGCGGGCATGCGGTGAAGAAAGACTAGTGAACAGTGGACAGTGAACAGTGAACAGTGAACAGTGAACAGTGGACAGTGAACAGTGAACAGTGAACAGTGGCCGATGTTCCATCAAAGGGATTTTGACTGTCAACTGTAAACTGATCACTGTAATCTGCGAGCCGGAGGCGAGCGAATGGCAACGATTCAGATGAGTGTGCGGCCGGAGGATCTTTCCCGGTTTTCGAAGGGCGAGGAGAGGATTCCCGAGCCGGGGATTTTGGTGATCTTTGGGGCTTCGGGCGACCTGACGAAGCGGAAATTGCTTCCGGCGCTCTTCCACCTGGAGCAGGCGGGGTTGTTGCCAAAGAAGTTTGCGATTGTGGGCGTGGCGCGGCGGCCGCTGGGTGGTGAATTTGCGGCGGATATGCGCGAGGGGATCGTCGAGTTTGGGAGCGTGGATAAGAACGATCCTAAACTGGATGAGTTTGTGAAGCATATCAGTTACTTCGCGCTGAACTTCGGCGATCCGGTTAGCTATGCTGGATTGAAGGCGGAGCTGGACCGCATCGACAAGGAAAGAAATATCGGCGGCAAGCGGATGTTCTATCTTGCCACTGCGCCGGAGTTTTTTGCCGGGATCATTGAAAATCTTGGGGGCCAGGGAATGGCTCACCCTGAGCAGGGGCATGCGTCGGTGGTGATTGAAAAGCCATTTGGGCACGACCTGGAGTCGGCGCGCGAGTTGAACCGGCAGGTGAACGCGGTTTTTGATGAGAGCCAGGTTTTCCGCATCGACCACTACCTGGGCAAGGAGACGGTGCAGAACATTTTGGTTTTCCGGTTTGCCAACGGGATGTTTGAGCCGGTGTGGAACCGGAACTACATTGACCACGTGCAGATTACCGCGGCGGAGACGCTGGGCGTGGAAGGACGCGGGCCGTTCTATGAGAAGGCGGGCGCTCTGCGCGACGTGGTGCAGAACCACGTGATGGAGTTGCTGAGTTTTGTAGCTATGGAACCGCCTTCGAGCTTTGAGGCCGAGGCGGTGCGGCGGGAAAAAGTGAAGGTGTGGCGCGCGATTCCTCCACTTCCGATTTTGAACACGGTGCGCGGGCAGTATGGGCCGGGGCTGATTGACGGGCAGCACGTGGCGGGCTACCGCGACGAGGAGCGGGTCAGTCCCAATTCGAACACCGAGACCTATGCGGGGGTACGGCTGGAGATTGAGAACTGGCGCTGGGCGGGAGTTCCGTTTTTTCTGCGCGCGGGCAAGCGGATGAAGAAGCGGGCTACGGAGATCAGCATTCAGTTCAAGCAGCCGCCGCTATTGATCTTCAACCGCATGGCCGCTGCCGGTCCTTGCCCGGAGATCCAGCCCAATTTGCTCACCATCCGCATTCAGCCGGACGAGGGGATTTCGCTGCGCTTCGGAGCCAAGGTGCCGACCACGCCGAATATGGACGTGTGCCCGGTGATCATGGACTTCGACTACGCGGCGGCGTTTGGCAAGTCGAGCGCCAACGGCTACGAACGGCTGCTGCTGGACGCGATGCTGGGCGACCAGACGCTGTTTTCGCACCGCGACGGAGTGGAGATTACATGGGCGCTGTATACGCCGGTGCTGCAGGCATGGGCGGCGAAGAAGCCGGAGGTTTTTCCGAATTACTTTGCCGGGTCGTGGGGGCCGGAGTGCTCCGATCATCTGCTGGAACGTAGCGGGCATAAGTGGCGGAATGATTTGGGACGGAAGACAGTGAGTTAGCAAGTCAGCGAGTCAGCAAGTCAGCGAATGTGCCGGCTTCTGCGCTTTCCCGGGTCTCAGAGGCGAGACCTGGGGCACCTGCACTATTGGCTTTCCTTATCCTTATACCCCCCCCTATTTCTGGCAATAAGCAACTTGTTTTCAATGGGTTGCGGAGAGACTCCCGCCGCATGTGATTGATAGAAAAGGGGTTATTGCCAGATATTAGGCAGCAAAGGAGTTACGGCGTTTTTTGGCGTTTCTTGGAGTCCAGTCGCCCTGCCTCAAACCCTGGGCGCTTCGCCTCGGCGCTGATTGTGAAGGACACCATGAAACGATTGTGCGCTATGCGAGGGTAATTATCTGCAAAAAGAATCTTGTATGGCGGTGCGCTCCGAGAGAAGAGAGTTTCAAGAATTAGGTACTTGCCTGGGGATGGGGAATAGGGACTGCGGATACCTGTGGTTTCCCACGCTTGCGCCCGACCACCCACGAAACCACCCAGGGGTACCCGCCTGTCCGTGGGGGACCCCGGTAAGTCGCAAGGATGGGTCACCCGGGACTCAGGCACGAACTTCTTCGACTCACTCAAGAGGCATGATCCGCACTACGCGTTTCATGATCTTCTTGTCCTGTTCAGCCATCTTCAGATCGTAGGTTGCCTGCAAGCGCATCCACATTTCCGGAGAGCTGCCCAATAGTCGAGCGAGCTTCATGCACATGACGGCGGAGAGGGGTTTGCGCTCCGACAGGATGTCGTGAAGCATCTGGCGGGAAACGCCGAGAGCCTTCGCCGCCGCCGTTACAGTCAGGCCCACAGAAGGCAAAATATCTTCCTTGAGAATCTCGCCCGGATGAACGGGTGGCAGTCCACTTTTTCTCTCCATAACGTCCTCCCGGAACAACGGCGTCGCTGGCAGCTGTATTTAAGCCGGCACGTACCTCTCGATAGAGATGTTCTTTGCCTGCTCCCTTGTCTTGGACACGTCATAAGCGAGCTGCATGCGCAGGAGGTGGTCCATCTCCGGGCCGAAGGCCTTTTCGATGCGCAGCGCCATATCCGGTGTCAGGGCGGACTTGCCGTTGAGAAGATCGGAGAGCGTAGCGCGGCGCACCTGCAAAATCTCCGCGGCCTTTGACAAGCTGAGGCCGAGAGCTTCGATGACTTCGGTCTTAATCAAGCTGCCCGGATGGGGCGGGTTCTTCATGGGCATGTCGGCCTCCTCAGTGGTAGTCGATCAGGTCAATTTCGCTGGCTGCATTGGCAGCTTCGGCCTAGCGGAAGATCAATCGCCAGTTTCCAGTAACGGTCATGCTCCAAAACCCCTTGAGGTCACCTTTGAGGGGATGCAGCTTCCAGCCGGGGAACTTGCCGAGTTGTTCCAGAGTCCCGGCGGTTTCGATGGCGAAGAGCAGCTTGCCCAACTTGTCGGCCATTGCAGAGGGCAGAGAACGTGCATTTCCGTTTTCGTAGAACTGCCCCAGGCCCTTGTGCCGAAACCGGACCAGCTGCATGGCGCCTCACGTATCCATCATGTACGGTATCACCGTACATGTCAAACCACCTGCGGTGGGGCAGACCCCTTCGACTCGGGGAACGAGCGGGGACGGTTTTTCCACCCTTCGTCTGAAAAAACGAAGGATGGAGCACCCGGTAAAGGAGTTACGGCGTTTTTTAGCGCTTGTTGGAGTCCAGACGCCCTCAAGTCAAACCCTGGGCACTTCGCCTCTGCGCCGATTGTGAAGGACACCATCGAACGATTGTGCGCCATACGAGGATAATTATCTGCAAAAGAGAACAAGGGCGTAAATCTACATTACTGACGGTGGCGTCTGGATTTTGCTGGTAGGCGAGAATAATAAAGGTGACGAGGGGCCTGGCCTTAAGAATTCCATTCCAGCTATGCCGAATTGATCCTTGCGCCTGAGTTGCTTTTCGTCACAGGTGTAGAAGGAGTCGCATCCAAGAGCGAGCGCAGTCGCAATATGAAAACAATCCCACTTTCGTCTCTTGTTGTCTTCACGGTCCTTGACTGCGGTTTGATCGATGATTTGCGCCTCGAACTTAGCCGCCTTAAGTGCAATGTCCTTCGTCACACTTTCAATTCTAGCGATCTTATCCACCTTTGAATAGTTGTCTTGCGCGATCGAACCTTTCCGATAGAACATTACGGACACTTCTTGGATAGCAATAATTGATGTGTAGATTCGCACCTTCTCGCGTTTTAGTTCAATCAGCAATTCCTTGATTTTCGGAGCACTGGCGTCGCCCATAAAAATCGAGAGAAATACACTGCTGTCAAAATAAACAGGTCTCACTGTTCATCTCCCCGCATATCCCTTAAAGCTTCATCGAGACTCGCGGGATATATTTTTTTGTCGCAACCAAAAAGTTCATCGAATGCAGCCTCATAATCTCTCTCAGTGTCGGGAGTGATAATTTTTGCGATGAGCTTAGGTGTAGAAATGCGGTAGTATTTCACGCTGCCCATGATTTGTACTTGCTTGCTAAAGAGCTTGGTCACAGTGTCGGCATCACCCATACGGAACTGGATACGCCAGATTTCCCCATTGTCTCTACGGAGTTCTCCCCAGAACCCACTCTCTTCATCGTCATCTGGATGAGCAACTTTCAACTCGCACAACTTACCAGAGACAGTTATATCTTCCATCTGAAATACAGGAGCTTGCAGAGAAAAAGCAGTCGCCCTTGCGGTCTCATTAAATATTGCTGCGTTTTTCGTTTTTTCTCCAGGCTTTTTTATAGAGAACTGCATCTCCGTTTTGTCTGTCTCTTGAATCTTTGCGATGCGATTTAATCTGCGGATTATGCTTCGGTCGGATTCATCCACTGGCACATATTTTTTCTGGCCAAGAGAATCTATTGTTTCAACAATCCTAGTGGCTGCAAGTATTCCTGTCTGAACGTTGCTTGTTACAGCCACCTGCACTTGAACACTGCCTTTACGAAAAAGCACTCCGTCGGTGCCAGCTAGCAGCTCTAAACCGAATTCACCCGTTGGACGGTCCATTCCCATATTGCGCTGAATATCCCGTCCGGCATCGGTCACCATTTGACGCACCTCTTCAAGAACGCGGATTACATGCTCAAGGGGCAACCGTTGCCTGTCTGCCAGCCCCTTTTGCAGTTTCACCACGAATATTGTGTCTTCGTTGACCGTGGAACGCTTACGCATGATATCCTCCTCATGATACGTTTTGCGTAGATGGTCTAATATCACAGTTCTTCGGCTGCTTGGACAGTTCAATGACGTACGGTACAGGCTCGCGATAAGGCTTTAGCTGTCATCTTGAGATTAAAGCGATTCCGCTACTCAGTATCCGTCTCAGCGACCGATTTTACGCCACAGTTGCAATATTAGTCACTCAGGCGGACGAATCAGAGCAATAAACTTCTCATTCGATTCACCTTATACGGGAAAAGACTGGTTCGAAGGCGGGGTACCTGGCGCTGACCTGCTTATTTACCCATGCCTATGTCCATAGCTTCGTTGGCCAGGCGGTCGGCTTCTTTGTTGCCGCCGCGGAGGGTATGGCGGATCTCGAAGCGGTCGAGGCGGGCGGCGCGGCGCTTGGCTTCTTCCCATAGGGGGCGCAGGCCGGGGCTTTTTACTTTGTACTGGCCCTTCATCTGCTTGACCATCAGCTCGGAGTCGGAGACTACGCGCAGGCGCTTCGTGCCGTTCTCGATGGCCCATTCGAGCACCGCCAAAAGGCCGGAGTATTCGGCGTAGTTGTTGGTTTGTATGCCGAGGAACTGGCTCAGGCGGGCTACTACCTGGCCTTGGGGGTCTTCGATAATGGCGCCGTAGCCGGAGGGGCCGGGATTGCCGCGCGAGCCTCCGTCGCAGTGGGCTGTGTACCAGTCGGCGGTGGGCTTGGCGGGCGTGGGTGCGGGAGATTCAAAGAGATTTCCGGTCATTGAGTTCTAGTGTAACGGGGGAAAACGGATGGTTTGGTTTTGTGGTTTCCCTCACATTCGCCGAAAAGCAAATGCAGGTCCTTCGACTCCGCTGCGCTCCGCTCAGGATGACAAATTTGTGTGGTGTTGTGGTATCCCACCCTTTCGCCAAAAAGCCGGCGAAAGGATGGGGCACCCAACTTTTATGGGGGGACAGATAGAAGACTTTCGCCGGAAAAGCAACCGCAGGTCCTTCGACTCCGGTCGCCGCGGCGGACTCCGCTCAGGATGACAGATCTATGGAGGCTTGGTTACCAATGTGGGATTTTTGCGTCTCTTGGAGTGCGGGCTTTTATCCACTCCACGGAGCAGAAAAATCGATGGCTACGGATGCGGTGAGCTATCCCAATTTGCCGGTTGCGGTTCCGGCTGTTTTAGCATGGCCGGCAGCGCGGAAGGTACAATCCTTCCCAGGTATGTCTGCAACGGCAATGGACGGAGCGAAGAAGGCAGAGGAACGCGCACGGGCGCGCGAGCCGGAGATGGAGCTGATTCGCGAGGCGCAGGCGGGTTCGCGGGCGGCCTTCGATACGCTGGTTCGGCAGTATGAGCACCAGGTCTTACGGCTGGCGCTGCACCTGACCGGCAGCGAGCACGAGGCCGAGGATATTTACCAGGAGGCTTTTTTGAAGGCCTTCCGGTATCTGGGGAATTTCCGGTTCGAGTGCTCTTTTTATACGTGGATTTACCGGATTGTTACCAATCTTTGCCTTGACCAGATGCGACGAAAGAAGACCCGTCGCGAAGACCGGTCGGTGATGGTGGATCACGAGGGGGGCGAGATCGACCTGCTGGCATCGGTCTCCGACGACCGGGCGTTTTCAAACCCGGCGAAAGAGCTGGACCGCAAGGTGCTGGGAGAGAAGATTCACCTGGCGCTGGAGAAGCTGACGCCGCGGGAACGGATGGTTTTTGAGCTGAAGCACTACCAGGGTCTGCGGCTGCGGGCCATTGGAGAGATGCTGAACACGACGGAAGAGACGGCCAAGAATACGCTTTTCAGAGCGACAAAAAAGCTGCGGGCACAGTTGGCGGAGTTGCGGTAGCTTTTAGCTGTTAGCTATTAGCTGTTAGCTCGTTCAGAAGATGCGAAGCTCATCAATTCACGCGATGAGTTGGAAGGCAGAAGTTGAGGGCAGTAACAGGGATGCAGGAGCTAAAAGCTAGAAGCTAGAGGCTAAAAGCTCGGTTTTGTGGGACTTTTTGAGGCTGGAAGGACGTTGATATGAACTGCGAAATAGCACACGAGCGGATTGTGACGGCGGCATATGGGGAGCTTGGCGACGAGCAGACTCTTGAGCTGGAGAGGCACATTGCCGGTTGTTCGGATTGTGCGTCGGAGCGGGAGCGGATGATGGCGCTGAAGGAGTTGGCCGAGGCGTACCCGGTGGAAGAGCCGTCAGCGAATTTGGTGGCGCGGGCGCGGCTGCGGCTGGACGAAGCGTTGGACGCGCTGCCGCCGCGGCGCTGGTATGAACGTCTGAGTCAGCGGATGAGAAACAATGTTGCCGGTTTGCAGGCTGTGCCGGTGGCTGCTTGCCTGTTGCTGGTGATTGGAGCCGGAGCGGGCAGCCTGGGAAGCTACCAGATTGCGCGGAATCGCGCGGCGCGCACGGCGGCGGCGACCGCAGCGCAGAGCGCGCCGGCACAGACTCCGAGCGCTCAGGCTCAGGCTCAGACGGAGCATCAGACACAGACGCTAGGTGCGCCGACTGAAGTTGCCAATATATCCAGTATTGTGCGGCGGCCGAACAGCCATCTGGTGGAAGTGCACTATAACCAACTGGTGCCGCAGAAGATCGAGGGCTCGCTGGACGATCCTGCGATTCGGCGGTTGCTGATGCTGGCCAGCCAGGACTCGGCCTCCGCGGGGGTGCGGGGCGATTCGGTGGGGTTGCTGGCGGATGAGTGCAAGGCAGGGCATAGTTGCCAGGCGACGGGGATCCGTGCCGCGCTGATGATGGCGCTGCGCTACGACAAGAACGCCAGTGTGCGCGAGAAAGCGCTGGAAGGTTTGGAGCCCTACGTTGCCCAGGATGTGCGCGTGCGGGATGCGGTGCTGGAGGCGCTGCTGAATGACGCCGCGCCAAAGATTCGCACTGCGGCGCTCAATATTCTGGAGCCGGTGGAGGGCGATACCAGCGTGCGGCAGGTGCTGCACTCGGTTGCCGATACGGACGAGAATCCGTATATACGGACGGTTTCACGACAGGTTCTAAGCCGTGAGCCGGAGATTCAATAGGACTGCCCTACCGGCTACCGCGCCGCACGAAAGAGCGTTGGGTCGGGATGGGTTGGAAGCGGCGGGAGAAGATGAGATGAAACATTTATTGAGGCCGTACCGAAATCGTTTCTGTTCCAGTCGTCTGTTTTCGAATCTTGGCATGGTTGTGATGGTGGGCGTGGGGGCGCTGATGGCGCTGGCTGGGGCCGCCGCACAGGCGACGAAGATAGCGCAAATTCTGCCGGGAACCAGGCCGCTGCTGTTGGCTAGCTCGCAGGGCTATCTGGGTGTGGACCTGACGGATGTGGACCAGGAGAAGGCGCAGGCGCTGAAGCTCACAGAGGTGCGCGGGGCGGTGATTACGCTGATCGACCACGACGCTCCGGCGGGGCAGATCGGGCTGCGGGTCAACGACGTGGTGCTCAAGCTGAACGGGCAGACCGTGGAGGGCGCCGAGCAGTTGCGCAGGATGCTGAGAGAGATTCCGGCGGGGCGCAAAGTGAGTATCGAAATCAGCCGCGACGGGAACATCCAGACGCTGGCCGTGGAGCTGGCCGATCGCAAGGTGATGGAGCACGACGTCTGGAACAAGATCGGCAACAGCGGGGATGGGTTTACGCAATCGCCGCCAGGGATGGGGATTCTGGGCAGCGGGGGCGACGCATCGCTGCCCGGGTTCCATATGCCGTTTTTCGGCAGCACGCTGAACGTGGGAGCGCTGGTTGAACCGCTGACCTCGCAGATGGCCGAGGTGCTGGGCGTGCACAGCGGGGTGATGGTGAAGCAGGTGGAGCGCAAGAGCGAGGCCGCGGCGGCGGGACTGCAGGCCTTTGATGTGATTCTCAAGGTGGGAAATGAGACGGTGATAAGCCTCGCCGCGTGGGACCGGGCGCTGAGAGCCAACCAGGGCAAGCAGGTGCAGGTGACCATTCTGCGCGACAAGAAGCAGCAGACGCTTACGCTGCAGGTGGACTCAAAGCATCGCAGCGCGGTGGAGATGGAGGAGATTTTCCCTGGGGATGATTGGCCGGTGGTGGCGGAGATCGACGCTCACGAGTTGGAGCAACTGAAACAGCGGATAGAGGAGCTGCGCGATAGCTTCCATGGGGAGGATTTCAGGATCGATCCGCAACAGATGGATGAGTTACGGAAGCAGATGGAGCAGATGAAGCGGCAGTTCAAGGTGGATCCGAGACAGATGGAAGAGTTACGGCAACAGATGGAGCAGCGGAAGCGGCAGATGGACGAAATAAAGGCGCTGCGGTTCGGGAATTACGTTTGAGATTGGGATTTATTTGAGAGGATGAGGGCGCTGCCGGGGTTCCGGTTGGCGCCCTTTTTTGCAGGCCTCCACTTTTCATCAACGTAGTGGACTATTTTGTGTCTAACAATTTTGCAGTAGCCAGAATCTCAACCTTGTGACCGGTGATGCCGTCGCTGGCGGAATAGACGACGGTGAGCTTGCCGGGAGGCAGAACCGCCGCAGCGTTGATGCGCCACTCGTGATTCTGAGGCAGGTTAATGCCGTTGCTTTTTTCCGTCAATGATTCGTTACTCACTGAAAGCACAACGATGAGTGTTTCCCCTTGCCGCGTGGCGTGCGTAAAGTCCATTTTGGTGCCTATTGGTCGATAGTTTTGCTCATTCTCAGTCTTGAAAGGGATGTTGTCGTCATCACGTAATGATTCAAGAACGATACGGTTGTCGTCGGCGATGACGATGAGAGCGTAGGATTTTTCCACGGACGGCTTTCCTGAATCCGACTCTTTGACTGTGAGCGTGAGGAGATAGGGTTGGGGCTGTTGCTTCGGCGGTTTGGAATCAGACTGAGTCGGCTGAGCTTCGGGTTCTGGTTTAGTGGGCTTATCGCCTTGTGCTTTTGCCAGGCAGGGAGCGAGCGCGAGGCTGAGTAGAGCGGCAAGTGTAAAACGGGTCGAGATCATCGGAGCTCCTTAAGATGCGCCGCCAGAGGCGGCGGGGTTGTTGTCGATTGGGGTGATATTGATCGGCTCGATTACCAGCTGATCGGCTGCAAGGGGTTTGATGTCGATTGGCTTTTCCTGCTCTTCCGCAAGCGTGGCCAGGGAGGCGACTGCTTCCGGGCCGTTGGCCATCAACCGGGCAATCAATTGCTGCTGGGTTGGCGGCCACGGGGTGTGTCGAGGATTCTTGGTAGGGCTGCGCGATGGATTTCGCGAGGGTTGCTGTGCTGTTGCCGCTTGAGGTGTGTGCGGAGCCAGAACGGCTGGAACCGACGGGCTTGCGTGATCGACGGAATGGTATAGGGCTACGGCTATTCCTGAGCGGCCGTGTCTGAGCCAGAATGGAACCGCAATCACCAGCAAAACGGCAACTGCAAAGGTCCATATCAGCCTCCAACTCCACAAGCGCGGTCTGCCTTCGGCGGTTACGGAGGTCAAAGAGGCCAAGACGCGCTGCTCCAGTTCGGGCCGCAGCTCGCGGGGCGTGTAGCTGGCCAGAGCGCCATCGATCAGGCTGTCCAGTTGGTCATTTTCGTTGTTCATGGCATTCTCCTCTCCGCTAGTTCCTGCTTGAGCTTTTGCCGCGCGGTGTGAATCCTGCGCCGCACCGTTCCCTCGGGCAGGCCGAGGATTGCGGCGATCTCAACCAGCTTCAACTCGCCCAGTGCGGCAAGGGCCAGCGGCTGGCGCAGCTTTTCCGGAAGCCGGTCGATGCGGACATGCAGCCATGTTTCCAGTTGCCGGTCCATCGCTGACTGTTCGGGGCTGGCTTCGCTGGAGCGCATCTCCATTTGCATCTCGGGAAGGAGTTCCTGCTCCAGCAGCCGGGGGTTTTGCCGCCGGACGGCGAGTCTCCAGGCAACCCGCGCCAGATATGCCTGCTGGTCTTCGATCTGTTCCCATCGCTCACCCCGGTAAAGCTGGAGAAATGTCTCCTGGGCCACATCTTCGGCATCGTGCGTGTTGCGCGTAACGGCCAGTGCAACGCGATAGACCAAGTGCGAATGCCGTTCGACCAGTGAAGCAAACGAGCGCCGCGCGTCTTCCCATGCTTCTTGCACCGGCTCTTCCTTGATCGCGATAGAAAGCGCGTCTTGCATCCCTATAGATAAAGAGCATGGAAAAGGGGAAAACGTTCGCCGTTAAGCGGAAATATGCGGGAATTGAGGTTATTATGGGGCTGCGAGAGGGCATTTGTGACGGAAAGCAACGAGACTACGCGACCTATTAACGTCTGGCCGGAGTTGCCGCATAGCGCGTGGGGCGAGACTTGCGCCACGCTGCATATGTGGATACAGATTGTGGGCAAGGTAAGGATGGAGCTGGCGCCGTCGGTCAATCATTGCTGGAATGTGACGCTTTATCCCACTGTTCGCGGGCTGACTACGATGCCTATGCCGTATGGGAACCGCATCCTGCAGATTGATTTCGATTTTCTGGAGCACATGGTGGTGGCGGCTACCAGCGACGGCGAGAGCAGGATCGTTCCTCTGAAGCAGATGACGGTGGCGGAGTTTTATCGGCGGCTGATGGAGGCGCTGGAGAGCATGGGAACGCCGGTGAAGATCTGGCCGACGCCGTGCGAGGTGGAGAAGCCGATCCGGTTTGACGAGGATGAGACGCACCAGGCTTATGACGGCGAATATGCGCAGCGGTTTTGGAGGGTGCTGCTGCAGACGGAGCGGGTTTTTACTGTTTTTCGGGCGCGGTTCGTGGGCAAGGTTAGCCCGATTCACCTGTTCTGGGGGGCGCTGGATATGGCCTGCACGCGGTTTTCAGGGCGGACGGCGCCGGAGCACGCCAGCATGCCGGGGCTGCCCGATCGGGTGACGCGCGACGCTTATTCACACGAGGTGAGCAGTTGCGGATTCTGGCCGGGTGCGCCGGGGGTGGAGGCTTTTTTCTATAGCTACGCTTACCCGGAGCCGCCGGGGTATGCGGAGTATGCGATTGCTCCGGCTGAGGCCGGGTACGATAAAAATTTTGGGGAGTTTGTGCTGCCTTATGAAGCTGTGCGGCGGTCGGCTGATCCCGACGCCGCACTGCTCGAGTTTTTAGAGAGTACTTATGAGGCGGCGGCGAATTGCGCGAAGTGGGATCGAGGGGCGTTGGAGATAGGGACTAGGGACTTAGGGACTAGGGATCAAGCGACTTGGTAGCAGGGAGCAGGGAACAGGGATTAGAAACACCGATCCTTTGGCACCTGTCGATCCTACCCTTCGGTCGCCGCGGCGGCCGCGAAGGATGGGGCAGCCGGAATCTTCAGCCAGGCGAGATGCGTCTAATTGCGGTGAAGACGGAATGAAGCGTCTCCACGACCCGTCGGAGGAGGTTCATCGTGCTTAGAACGAGGCAGTTGCTTATTTTGCCAATCTTGCTCGGACTATGTGCAGTCTCGCATGGGGAAGATGCAGTGCAGATTGTTCGACAGGCGGTTCAAACAGAGTTGGCGGCTAGCGAGAACGACCACAGCTGCTGGCTGTATTACGAAATCGACGACAAACCCGGCGACAAGATGAAGCAGTGGGTGGCCGAGACGCACAGCGGCAACGTGCAGCGGGTGATGGAGAAACTTGGCCAGCCGCTCTCGCAGGCCGCGCAACGCCAGATGATGGATCGCTTTATACACGACCCAAGGAAGCGGGACGAGCAGCGCAAAGCCGGGAGTCACGACGACGATCAGGCGACAGAGATGTTGAAGCTGTTACCCGATGGGTTTGTATGGACGATCACCGGCGAGCGCGACAACGAAACGATTCTGCACTTCAAGCCCAAGCCGGATTTTCAGCCCGCGGACCGGGAATCCCGCGTGATTGCCGCCATGGAAGGGGACGTGGCGGTGGATAAAACGCAGCACCGGATTGTCAGTCTCAAGGGACGGCTCATTCACGATGTGAAGTTCTTCTGGGGGCTGGGCGTGTTGAAGGCCGGCGGCAGCTTCGATGTGGAGCGGCGCAACACGGGCAATTCCATCTGGCAGATCACGGAGACGCATGTGCACATCCTGGGCAATGCGCTGATCTTCAAGAGCATCTCAGTGGAGGAAGACGACGCGAAGTCGCAGTTCAAATCTCTTCCCGCGAATATTTCCCTGGAGCAGGCTGAGGCGACGCTGTTGCAGCAGGGCGGAACTTCGAGCGCTGTTCGGGATTCCGGCGACGATGGGTTGAGGACGGTGGGCGCGGAGCGGCCCGCGATGTGATTCAGGTTGACATGGAGGGAGAGGCGCCATTTTTTTGATCGGGCAGCCCAGATTGGCCTTCCTGTTTATCTTTTTCGATTTTATTTTCAGCGTCAGGTACATCTACCCATTCGTAGAGGGAAGAATCATCGCAGGTGTCGCAGTCTTCGCATTCGGCGCAATCATCCGGGCTGCAAGTGCGCACTATTGGAGCTAGTTCCTCGCCACTATCGGATTGGGTGAGGGATTTGACGGCGTAGGAAGGTATGATGCTACCTTCGCGAATGACATTTTGCGAGCCGATTTGGAGGGCGTAGAGGAGAAGGCCGGCTTTTTTCACATCGATGTGGCTGGAGCAGAGGGCATCGACGACCTGAGCGAGGGCGATCTGGATGGCGCTGCGGTCTTCAAAGACGGGGAGGTGGAGATCGTCCTTCTCTGTGATGGGCGGCTGGGCGGTGAAGCGGTGAAGGCGCGTGTGGAAGTAGCAATAGGGCTTGCCTCTGAGAGCCGGCGCGTGACAATTGACTCCGTTGGGCATGATGTGGCGGCACTTGTGTAACATTCCAATTCCTTTCGTAAAGACAGTGGTCAGTGGTTAGTGGTTAGTAAAGGCCCGGTCCGTACCTTCGTGCCCTTACCCCCCACCCTATCTCTGGCAATAAGCGCCTTGTTTTCATTGGGATAGGGCAGGTGTTGCGCTGCAACTGTGCCGTTCTAAAGGGGTTATTGCCAGATACTAGAGAACAAAGGAGTTACGAGCGCTGGTTGGTGTTTCATTAGTTGTGGGTGGTGATCTGTAATGATTGTGCGCTTCTGCGGGATATATTATGCAAATCGAATCGGATGGGAGCACAATGGATATATGGCGACCGGCGAAACGCAAATTCCGAGCATCCCTGTCACCCTCATGGCTGAGGTGGAAAGGGTGGCACGCGCGCAGGAGCGGACTGTGGGACAAGTGCTGACCGAGGCCGTGGATCGTTATCTCAAAGAAGAGCAATGGCAGAGCCTGAAGGCCTATGGGCGGGAAAAGGCGCTCGCTCGCGGATTGACTGAAGCCGATTTGCCCCGGTTGATTGAAGAATCGCGCCGGGAATGCGGGCAAAAGCTTTAGTGCTCAGAGTCACGGCAGATTCCAATATCTACATTTCAGCCCTCAACTTCGGGGGATTGCCTGACAAACTGCTCGATCTGGCGCGGAGCGGCGAGATTCAGCTTGCTGTTTCCGAGGCCATTTTGGCCGAGGTTTCGCGCGTACTCCGCGACAAGTTTGAGTGGTCGGAAAGCTCAATCTTGCATGCGCGGGCGCAGATCTCAGATTTTACGGAGCGGGTAAACCCCGAGAGCCGCATCGACGTGGTGCAGGACGATCCCAGGGACAATCGAATTCTTGAATGCGCAGAGACCGGCAGGTCTGAATACCTGGTGACGGGCGATAAACATCTTCTGAAGCTGGGACAGTACGCGGCTACCAGGATTGTGACGCCGGTGGAATTTCTTGAGATTCATGCTCAGGCTGAACTTCCCGGATAGCCCGTTTGACGTGGAATGTGTGCGATCCCACCCTTCGCTCAACCACCCCACGGACGAAGACCTGTCCGCGGGGACCCCGACAGCGCGAAGGATGGGGTACCCGGCCTAACGGGGTCTGTGCTATCCCAGGTGCCCAAAGGCGAGGCACCTGGGGCACCCGATTTCAATGGTTGTGTTCAGCCGTTCCGGGCATCCGGGCCACCCGCCCGAAGGATGGTATTCCTATGTAAGTATTACATAACAAGCTGTTTAATGTAGCCTGCTTACAACGTATTCACCATCAATCCCATGCAAAACCCGATATTGTATATATACCAATATCGGGTTTTGCATGGGATTGATGGTATTGATATCCTAGGTATATATACCTAGGATATCTTCACATCCTATAACCGAGAAAAGCAATTAACCAATTGTGAATAAAAGGGTTGTCTGATTATTAGTGGCAATAAGTATTCCTATCACTAGGTATATATACCCTAGTGATACAATGAATCGGAGCACAGGACATGAAAGGTGCGGCTGGGCTAAAGGTATATATACCTTTAGCCCAGCCTTCGGAATGGCATGGCCGGCCAAAGTCGTTTACAAATCGCAAAGTCGGACATTGTCAAATCCCTCGACGATGCGGACAAGTGCGTCTTCTGGCCAAGCGATATCTCGCAGATTTTGGAAAAGAATCGAAGTTTTTGGAGATTGGCCCAAAATACAACTACAGCCAAATTCTTAGGCTTCCTGCTCGACAAGACTGATCTCCATCTCGAATATCTTGAACCCTTGAATCATCCAAATGCTGCCGGCATTTCTCGCTACGTCTGGAAAAATGCATCAGCTTACGAAATTGCGGTCTCCATGAAACGTGAGGCTTATCTTTGTCACGGAACTGCGATGTTCCTGCATGGCCTTACGGATCAGATTCCAGCGCGAATTTACGTCAATAGCGAACAGAGTCCAAAGCCAGGCTCCGGCCACCTCACCCAGGAAGGCATCAATCGAGCCTTCGCGGGGAAGCAACGCGAATCACAGTTCGTATTCAAATTCGGCGATTCCGAAGCACTGTTACTTTGGGGAAAGAATACCGGTCAACTGGAAGTGATCGATATGGAATATTCCGGGACGAAACTGAGGGTGACCGGCCTCGAAAGAACCCTCATCGATATTGCCGTCCGTCCATCTTATGCGGGTGGAGTATTCCAGGTACTGGAAGCATATCGCGGAGCCAAGGACCGCGTCTCTGTAGGCACGTTGGTAGCAACGCTCAAAAGGCTGGCTTACGTTTATCCCTACCATCAAGCGATAGGTTTCTACATGCAAAAGGCGGGTTACTCAAAGAGCCAATACGGCAGACTAAAGAGTATTGGCCTCAAGTACGATTTCTACCTAGCATACGGCCTTAAAGATAAGGAATATGACTCTGATTGGCGGCTATTCTTCCCAAAGAGACTTCATTAAGTTCACTTGTTCCACAACAAAATCGAAATAATGATCAAACTCGGCGAGTTCAGGGTTATTTGAGGATGCCTTGACGCTGTCCCAATCAGGACGATGAAATTCTTTCTGCTCCTTGATTCTTCCAAGGAGTCCTAGCGGAACTTCTTTTGCGACAAATATATGCCTGACCAGATCCAGATTCTCTGGGGAGTTCAAGTTCATGCCGACTAAGGAAGCAATTAAATGAATATCGTAAAAATCGCGTGCCCGCGCTGAAGGGTGCCGCTGCATTTCGTACTCCGGCATTTGCTGGCAGATTGCACGAAGTTTCTCGATAGCGATCATGGCCGGACTGTAAACATATATGGTGTAATCGTCGAATTCCACTTCAAGTTTGCCGGTGACATACTCGTATTTGCTCAGGTCAATAGTGAATACACGTTGCTGTTCCGGTCCAATGACGAGAGAATCGCGGCGACGACCATCTATATCACCTTCAAGCTTTTTGTACCTCTGTTTTTCCATTACTTTGAAAGCTGCCATATAACCACCCCAGCGTGGGTTTTGCCCCTCGGGGGCAATGCTGGGCTTAGTATCGAACTTGAAATCGAAGACGACATAGCCCGCCGCTAGAAGCCGATTTTCAAGTGCGTTCTGAACACGGTTGCGAATTTCGTTTAAGTCTTCAAAGTCATTTTCAATCGAGAAATCGAGATCAAGAGAGGTTCGTTTACTCAAGCCCAACGCGAGGGAAAGTGCATTTCCACCCTTTAGTACAACGCGCTCAAACAAAACGTCGTCAGAAAAAATGGCAGTAATGGCAATTCTGCGAATCTCTCGATAGTCGGTTGGCGGTGGTGTAGGCATCGGCCTTAATTTTCTCATGCAAAACGCTTCAATGCCCTGCTGATCTTGCGCAATGTCGGTCGGGGGGCTCTGACCCGCGATGTGATTCAATAGAAGAGATGGCAATTTCTAAGAGATCTACGGTGCGGGGGCGGGTGATTGCGGCTCGGCGGAAGGTGCGCGAGTACGCTATGGTGGCGCGGGCGCTGGCGGATACTGCGCATCCGGTGCTGGCGCAGATTATTCCTGCTCGGTTTTGCAACTTGAGCTGCGGGTACTGCAACGAGTACGACAAGGTTTCTGAGCCGGTGCCGTTGCCGGAGATGCTGAGGCGGATTGACCACCTGGGACGGCTGGGGACGGCGATGATTGGGATCTCGGGCGGGGAGCCGCTGACGCATCCGCAACTGGATGAGATTATCCGGCGGATGCGGCGGACGGGGGCGATTGCGGGGATGATTACCAACGGCTACCTGCTGAATGCGGAGCGGATTGAGCGGCTGAACCGGGCCGGGCTGGACCATATGCAGATCTCGATCGATAATCTGGAGCCGGATGAGATTTCAAAGAAGAGCTTGAAGGTGCTGGATAAGAAGCTGGAGATGCTGGCTGAGTTTGCGGAGTTCCACGTGAACATTAACTCGGTGGTGGGCGGAGGGTTCAAGGATCCGAATGACGCGCTGGTGATTGGGCGGCGGGCGCTGGAGCTGGGGTTTGAGTCGACGATTGGGATTATCCACGACGGGAGCGGGCAACTGAAGCCGCTGAATGAGGACGAGGCCAAGGTCTACTTTGCGATGACGCACCGGAAGAAGACTAACTATGCGCAGTTCGACCGGTTTCAGGAGGCGATTGCGCTGGGGAAGCCGAACGACTGGCGGTGCAGGGCGGGGTCACGGTATTTGTATATCTGCGAGGACGGGCTGGTGCACTATTGCAGCCAGCAGAGAGGGTATCCGGGCGTGCCGCTGAGCGGGTATACGACGGAAGATGTGAAGCGGGAGTTTACTACGGCGAAGAGCTGCGCGCCGAATTGCACGATTGGATGCGTGCATCGGATTAGTTATATCGATCATTGGCGGGGGGCGCAGACGAAGACGGTTTCGCCGGGGGAGCATGGGGCTGAGACGCCGGTGTTGGTGAATATTGAAAGTGCCAGGGGTTAGGGGTCAGGGATCAGGGGTTAGGGATATAGATAAAAGGCTATAAAGAACAAAAACAAAAGCCATAGATATCCCACCCTGGCGGCAAAAACAAATGCGTCGTGCCCAGAGGGCTCCCAGATGGGGTGCCCTACCTTGCACCGGCTTTGCGAAACGCAGGTCCTTCGACTACGCTGCGCTTCGCTCAGGATGACAACTCTCAATTTGCGATCTACTTGGTGGGCTTTTTGGTGGTGGACTTCGCGGCGGGCTTGGCGTCTTTGGTGTCGGCGATGGCCTGATCGATGATTTGGTAGAGACGGCTGCGGTCGACTACTTCAACGAAGGGGGAGCCTTTGCTGTTGGCGGTGACTACCCAGATGGTGGGGGTGTGCTCGATGCCGATGCGCTGGCCGAGGGCGTAGTCGGCTTTGACGAGGGTAGCCAGCTTGCCCTGGGGGTCGACGGCGAAGGGGAGGACGATTTTGTGCTTGTCGGCGAAGGACTGCGTGAATTGGTGGAGCTGGTAGGGGGCGCCGATGAAGATCTGGTTGGCGAAGACCTCGTCGCGGTACTCGTCGCCGATGGCCTTGCTCTTTGTATCGAAGAAGCGGGCGTTGACGGCGGCGTTGAAGCTCCAGGCGTGCATGGGGAGGGGGAAGTCGTGGCGGATCCATGGGATGTGGTAGGTGGCCGCGGCTTCTTTGAGGATGGGGTTGGCGCGGCCGCAGTCGGGGCACTCCATGTCTTCAAATTCGACGATGGCTACGCGGGCGCCGGCGGGGGGATGGAGGGCGGCGGGGTCGTGGACCTGGGTTCCGGGGGGTGGTGCGCCGAATTGGGCGTGGGCGGAGGTGACGGCCAGGAAAAACGCGGCGGCCAGGGACAGGGCGAGGACGGCGCGGTTGAGGCGAATGGAGACAGGTTTGGCTTGGCGATGGAACATGGCTTTTGGACGGCTCCCTTGAGGATATTGTAACGGGTGGGGGCGGGAATCAGCGGGGTTGTTGGCGGTCGCGGCGGCGGGCGGCGATCCATTGACGCCATTTGTAGTCGGCGATGAGGGAGGCTGCGACGAGGAGGATGACGAGGATGGTTAGGAGGATTTTCATGGCTGGATTAGGATCGCATGATTGGTGGTGGGATGGTCTTCAAAAATATAGATGAGAAATTATAAATAGGTGGACCTATCCCACCCTTGCGCCAGAAAAAAGGCGCAAGGATGGGGCACGGGGCTTTTGTGGGGAACGAATGGAGGGCGGATTTAGATTTGTGGTTTCCCACCCTTGCGCCAGAAAAAAGGCGCAAGGATGGGGCACGGGGCTTTTGTGGGGAACGAACAGAGGGCGGATTTAGATTTGTGGTTTCCCACCCTTGCGCCAGAAAAAAGGCGCAAGGATGAGGCACCCACTTTTTGAGGGGCATCCGAATGGGCACCCGCGGGCGGGTTAGACTTATGGTTTGGATAGACTGATGACAAATCGTCCTTGCTGGGTTGAGATTCGCGCGCGATTCCTTGAAGACAACTATCGGTATTTGATGAGCCTGGCCGCGGGGCAGGCGGAGCTGCTGGCGATTGTGAAGGCGGATGCTTATGGGCATTCGCTGGAGATTTGCGCTCCGGCGGCGGTGCGGGCGGGGGCGCGGTGGCTGGGCGTTACCTCAGTGGAAGAGGGCGCGGCGGCGCGGGTGCTTTGCCCGGAGACGCGGGTGCTGGTGATGGGCGGGGTCTTTGCCGGGCAGGGCGCGGAGGTGATTCGGCATGGGCTTACGGTTGTGGCCTGGGAGGCTTGGCAACTGGATGAGCTGGAAAAGGCGGCGCGGGCGACGGGCGGGCTGGCTGGAGGGTTGGCGGTTCACCTGGAGATCGATACAGGGATGAGCCGGCAGGGCGTGGGGGCGGATGGGCTTCAGCGGATATTGATGCGGTTTGGGGCGGGGTCGATGCTGCGGCTGGAGGGCGTGATGACTCACCTGTTTGCCGCGGATGAGGCGGACGGGGCGGTTACTGAGGCGCAACTGGCGCGGCTGGACGAGGTATTAGTGCGGATCAATGCGGCGGGGCATTTGCCGGATTGGCTGAATGTGGGCAACTCGGCGGCGCTGCTGGCCGGACGGGCGGGAGAGATTGCGGCTTTGGCGGGACGGCATGGGTTGAAGGCGATGCTGCGGCCGGGGCTGGCGCTTTATGGGCTGGCGCCGCGGTTTGATCCGGACTTTGATGAGGAGCCGGCGGGTTTGGCTGCGGCTCGGGAGCGGTTGAAGCCGGTGATGAGCTGGAAGAGCTCGGTGGTGGGAGTGAGGACGGTTGAGGCCGGCGCGGTGGTGGGGTATAACGGGACGTTTGTGGCTACGGAGCGGATGCGGCTGGCGCTGGTGGCGGTGGGCTACGGCGACGGGCTGGATCGGCTGCTGGGGAATCGATTTAGCCTGCTGGTGCGCGGGGAACGGGCTCCGGTGGTGGGACGGATCAGCATGGACCAGACAGTGGTGGACGTTACGGAGATTGCGGGGGTTGAGGTTGGGGATGAGGTGGTGATCGTGGGAACGCAGGGGAGCGAGACGATTTCCGCGTTTGACCATGCGGAGGTTGAGGGGACGATTCCGTGGGAGGTTTTTACTCGGATCTCGGAGCGGGTATGGAGGGTTGGTTTCCCAGGTTTCTCCGCCGCGGCGGACGAGAGCTAGGGCTCCCGGCTGGCATTCCCTCAGGGGCTAAAGCCCACGACATAATTTATGTTGTTTGCGGCACGACTGAAGTCGTGCCCTTTCAAATCATTCGAATCGCATACCTCCAGGGCTAAAGCCCCAGATTTTTTTGCTGGCTTTATGCGGGGGGTTGAAACCCCCGCCTCCCTCCGTTAAAGCCTCGCCTCTCTCCATTAACAGAACAGGCGCGGGAGAGTGGTTCTCCTGCGCCTGTGGGTTTTTATTCGGTTGGATGACGATTCGTTTTGCGGAGCCGGTGGCGTCTTATTGAGGGGCCGGCGGAGCGGGAGGAATTTTGGGCGCTTTCAGGTGGGGCGCGCCGGTGGTGGATTTGGAGTCGTGCTTGGTTTCAATCGATGGAACCCTGTGGTAGGGCGGGACGTTGAGTTCAGGCGGATGCGGAGGCGGGGTGGCGGGGAAGCCTGAGCCTTTCTTGATGCTCAGGTCGCCGTTATCTGTGCTGAGGACGATTTTAGTTGCGCCGGAACCGATGCGGCCGGAGACGGTTTTGCTTTCGTCGCCGGTGACCGCGAGGCCGTAATCGGTGAGGATATCGCCGTTGTGCGTGCGGCCATCGATGGTGGCCGAGGCGTTGGGCGGCAGGGTGATCTCCACATCGCCTTTCTCGTTTTTGGCTACAATGCCGTAGGCTCCGGCCGGCTCTACGGAGATGGTGCCGTTGCGGTTTTCAACGTAGCTGTCGCCGTAGATCTGGCTCAGGTCAATGTCCTTGGAGTGCGAGGAGATACGCACCGGTCCCTTGGCCTCGGTGACGCGCAGGTCGTCGGAGTTGAGGTTCAGGTCGCCGGGCAGGCTGGCCAGTTCGAGATTGGTTACCGTGGTATGCAAGTGTACCGCGCCGGAGATGTTTTCCATATGCACGTCGCCGAGGATCTCGCCGCTCTCGGTGACCTTGCCTTTGATTTCGGAGAGGGTTAGGTCGTTGGAGTCGCCGTCGATGGAGAGATCGCCGTCCAACTGGTGGGCGGAGAAGTCGTGTTTGCCGCCGGAGAAGTGGACCTGCGCGGAGCCGGCAATGGAGCTGAGATGCACGTCCCCGTGGGAGGCGCTGACGCTGATGCCGGAGCCGAGTCCGGCCGCGGTCACGTCTCCCTTGCCGGCATTCACCGTTACGCGGGCGGATTTGGGCACGGTGATGGTGAGGTTGATGCGGCCGTTGGAGTTGCTGCCGGACTTGAGCAGCACGGCGCTGCCGCTGACGGTGAGGTGAGCCGCCTCGGAGTCGAAGATTTTTTTGGCGTCGGCATCGGAGTTGGCGTAGGCCACCTGGTGAGCCTGCACATCGATGGCGGAGGCGTTGCCCGCGGCGATGCTCACGTCGCCGCGGGGATTCTCGATCTCGATGTTTGCGTTAGCTGGAATCTGCGCGGTCAGCGCCGGCTGGTCGTTGCCGTGCTCGGGCAGGCCGAAGGAGTTGAAGAAGTTGTCGCCCTGATCGCCGAACATGGAGTGAAATGAACCCCGGGCATGATTCCATCCGGCGGCGCAGATGCCCAGGAATGCGAGCAGGATGAGGATGCCGACAAAGCTGCCGCCGCGGCGCACCGGGGTTTGGCGTCGCAGGTCGATGGCCCACTCGGCCAGCAGGCCCAGGCCGGCGACGATGAGCAGCAAAGGCCACCAGTGGCCATACCAGGACCAGAAATTGACGGCGTTGATGTGGCCGGTGAGCACCAGCAGGGCGATGATGCCGATGCCGATGAGGATGATGGGGCCGACCATGGAGGGAACGCGGGGACCGTAGGCGTTCGCATAGCTGGCCTTCATGGCGTAGCGCTGGGCCTTCCAGGCATCGCGCTGGGCGCGCCAGGCGGCTTTCTGCTGCTCGCGGTAGACGCGCCACTGGGTCTTGGGATCGTAAGGCGGATACGGGGGCGGCGCGCCGCCCGGAGGAGTGGTTGGAGGTACGCTGCTCATGGTTTCCTTTCGAAAGGATCTTTATCGTAGTCCTCTGAGTGAGGGGGAATGTAGGCTTCCGGCTGGCCGGGATAGGATGGAACGCCGGTGTCAGCACGGGGATCAACTGGGCCGGAGAAGGGCGGATAGCCGCCTTCGACAGCCAGCGCGGCGCGCTCGGCCAGCATCAACACACCGAACAGGATGAGAAACAGTGGCCAGCTCCTGCACCAGGCGAGAATGTTGGCCTGGGCCAGCAGCGCAAGCACGCCAACCAGCAGGAGAAATGCTGGGCAGCGCAGGCGGCGAATCATGATGTAACGGCTCATTTTGAACCTCCGTGGGAATCGGTGAGACGGCGAACGATCAGCCATACGCCGAGAGCGATCAACAGCACCGGCCAGGCGTAGTTGAACAGGCGGCCGTTGAAGATATCGAGCTGATCGAGGAGAAACAGCGTGCCGAGGGCGATGAGAACCAGGGCGCCGATGGGCTCCCTGCGGCCCCAGCAGCACGACGGGATGGGGGGAATGGGCGGAATGGGCGGCACGGATGAGCCGGCAGCGGGGGGTGGGTACGGGGACTGGGACTGTGCGGTATAGGACTGCTGCCAGGCCGCGATTGCCGAGTCGGCTGCGCACTGCCCCGGCGGACCGGGAATTGGCTGCACGGGCGTAACGCCGGGCTGGACAGAGGGCCGCGGGCGAGAGTTGGGATTGAGCCAGTAGCCGACCTCGTTCAATCCCAGCGGGTCAGGCGGGGGCTGGCCGTCGCGCAGCGCCTTGGCGGTGTGGAAGGCCTCAAACGACTGGTAGATGATCCACACTGCAACCGCGAATCCGAAGGCATCGTAGTGGTTGGCAATGCTGAACAGCACGATGAAGATCGCCGCATGGATGAATCCCTTGACAAACTGGCCGTTGTACATGGCGCCCACGCCGGGGAAGAGACCCAGGAACGCGGCCAGCGCCGGATGAGGTCCGCCCGGATGCGGTGCGGCAAAGGGCTGCTGGTAGCTCTGCCAGACCATCCAGCAGGGTTCGCAGAGAATCTGGCCTCCGGCGGCTTTGCGCGCGCAGCCGTCACAGAGAGCCTTGCCGCAGCTCTGGCAATAGGCGGTTGCGGCTACACCAGTGTGATTTACGCAGTCCATACTGTGCTCCTTTTCTTTGGTTCTGGTCGTGTAGTGCTTAGACCGCATGAATTCGTTCTTTTTGCTTCCGTGGTTTCCCACCCTTTCGCCAAAAAAAAGGCGAAAGGATGGGGCACGGAGTTGGTACTTAAATAAGCGGTTAGAGCACTAGTGTTCTTATGGAGCCGATGGGATGCGGGGGCCGTCGCTTGAAACGTGAGGGAAGATTGGAGATATTCATTGGAATCGATCAGAGCCGGCTGGTTGCCGGACTGTTGTTGGGAGTCTTCGCGGGTTCCGCCGTGGATGCGGGCGGGATTCTGTTTAGACTCGCCCGGTGAAATTTCGCTGGGCTTCTGCTGATTGCTGTCATCGCTCCGCGTTGCGCGGCGCAGTTCCCGCACCTTGGACTCGACTTCGTAGACGAGGCGCGAGTGGTCGTAGTAGCGAATGACCGGAGTGGAGGCCATGGTCAGCCGCCGCTCAAGAAAGGAACGCGCTTCGCCGGGGATGGAGCGCACATCGACGGGGCGGAGATCGGCAAGCCGCACGCTGCTCAAATGGACCCCGGTGAGGTTGAGAGTGAGAGCGATGGAGAAGAAGGCCATGGCCGCGGTCATCAGCAGGCGGGGCTCGGCAAAACGGCGAATGTTGGCCATGTAGCCGGGACGCTGCCAGGGCTGGGGCATGGGCACGACGTTATTGGCGGCGGGTATCAGACCGTAGCCTTCAATTTGCCCCGGACCGGTCTGGGCGAGGATTCTGTCCAACAGGCCGGCAGGAACCTCCGGCTCCGGGGAGAGAAACTCCAGCCACTCGCGTCCGCGGCGGGCTTCTTCAAAGAGGGCCGCGCAGGCGGGGCAGACGGATTTGTGGGCGGAAAAGAGAGCCTGGTCCTCGGGCCTGAGCAGCCCGTCCTGCGCATCGGCCAACAGCATCTCCCACTGGGTGCAGGCGGCGGAGTTCGGATTGTGAGTGCGTTCTGCCATTACATTACCTCCCGTTTAGTACGTTCCAGCAGTCGCGCAAGTTCCGCGCGGCCGCGGCTGATGCGGGACTTGACGGTCCCTTCGGGGATGCCCAGCACGCAGGCAATCTCTTTGTAATCCATATCTTGCAGATCGCGGAGAATCACGGCTTCTCTCAAATCGACGGAGACGCGGGCCAGAGCCTGCTGCACCATTTTAGCCAGCTCCCTGCGGGCAACGGACTCGAGGGGCGAGGGACCGCTGGAAGTGAGCCGGTCGATTGGCTTGAGCTCTTCGGCCGATTCCCAACCCTCATCGAGTGAGCCGGTTGCGCGCTGGTTGCGGGTGCGGCGGAAGTGATCCACCAGCAGGTTGCGGGTCATGGTGGCGATCCAAACCTGGAGGCTGCCGCGGGTACTGTCGAATCTAGCCAGGTTAGAGAAGATTTTGAGGAAGACGTCCTGGGTGAGGTCTTCAGCGTCGGTTGGATTGCCGGTGAAACGGTAGCAGAGCCCATAGACGCGGCGATGGTGGGTGCGGACCAGCTCGGCCCACGCGCCGGAATCCCCGTCCATGCAGCGGCGAACGATTTGGGACCAGTCCAACTCCAGAGGACTCACCTCGACTAGCGCCTGGCTGGCCGGCTGCAGGCCAAGCACGGGCGGCTCCATGGTACGCCGCGCCGGCCCGGCCGGGGACGCCAGCCCCATTACGCTCCAGCTTAATGTACCCACGCATTGCATAGATGGCTAATACGAGGGATATGGGGGAATGGTTCCATGCCGGCTTCGCACTATGAGATTTTCGGTTTCCCACCCATACGGCAAGAAAAAAGGCGAAAGGATGGGGCACGGAGTTGGTACAAAAACAAGCGGCCGGAGACCTGGTTCATGCGCAAATATTTTGATGCTGGGCGTATCTTAGTTTTACGGGGCTGAAAGGGATACGGCCCAGGAGAAATTGATGCTGGGTAGAAATGCACTGTGCGGAACGTTGCTTTCACTCTTGATGGCTTCTTCATTGGTTGCGGGGTGCAAGGCTGCGACGAAAACTCCAGTGCCGGCTGCCGTTACCGATGCGCCGCTGGCGCAGACGCCGGGGAAAGAGACGGCGGTTTTTGCCGGGGGATGCTTTTGGGGGACGCAATCGGTTTTTGAACGCGTGAAGGGGGTGCTGGAGACGACGGTCGGGTACGCGGGCGGCTCGGCGGCTACGGCGACCTACGACCAGGTGACCACGGAGACGACGGGGCATGCGGAATCGGTGCGCGTGGTTTACGATCCGTCAAAGATTACTTATGGACAGCTTCTGCGGATCTTTTTCTCCGTGGCGCACGATCCGACCGAGCTGAATCGGCAAGGGCCGGACGTGGGCAGCTCTTACAGGTCGGTTATTTTTTATTCGAATGAAGAACAGCGGAAGATCAGCCTGGCTTATATTGCGCAGCTTGATGCGGCGCATGTGTTTCCAGCGAAGATTGTGACGCAGGTTGTGCCGCTGCCGGGATTCTATGCGGCCGAGACTTACCATCAGGATTTTGCCTACCATAATCCCGACAATCAATATATTCAAATCTGCGACCGGCGAAGCACTCGAACTGCACGAAGGAGTTGTACCAGAAGCAGCGGTCGGCCGCCAGGCTCCGGCACAGAAAATAGATGCAGGCGTTGGCGGCCAAAATAATCACGGCGCAAAATCCATAAAGGGATTTGCGGTTGAAGTATTTTACCGCCCAGGGTGCTAAGAGGTAGAACTGCTCCTCGACGGAGATGCTCCACAAGGGGTTGATGGGCAGGATAGAAGGAGAGTAAACGACTGCGTACCAGGCGCCCATGAAGACGGCAAACCAGCCGATGCCGATGAATTCTTTGCGCGGGCTGCCAATGAGGAGAGCGACGATCAGGCCGAGCGTAATCGCAAGGTAATAGAGCGGCCATATGCGCAGGATGCGGCGGATATAAAACTGCTTGACATCGATGCTGCCGGTGGACGAGCGCTCGCGCAGCAGCAACTCGCAGATGAGGAAGGCGCTGAGCGTGAAAAAGAGGCTAAGGCCGTATCCGCAGGCAGTGCTGAATGCGTCATAAGCCGGAGCGAAGCCTTTGAACAGATGCAGGACGCGGATGTCCTTGCCGGAGGGCAGGGTGTGGTGCAGAAAGACGAGCAGGAAGGCGACAAAGCGAACGACGTCCAATTCCGGCCGGTAGTAGCTGCTAGTAGAGGTCTTCGCGGTCTCCATCGAGAGGGATGGTATCACACTGTCTCTCCGCTTAAGTTAGCTTCACAAAATGCAGGGCGGCGGAGTTCATGCAGTAGCGCAGGCCGGTGGGGGGCGGCCCGTCGTTGAAGACGTGGCCGAGGTGCGCGTCGCAACGGCGGCAGGAGACGGCGGTGCGGTCCATGCCCAGGCTTGAGTCGGTGGTTTCGACTACGTTCTCGCGGGCGATGGGCTGCCAGAAGCTGGGCCAGCCGGTGCCGGATTCGAATTTTGTCTCGGAGCTGAAGAGGGCTGTATTGCAGCAGATGCAGCGGTAGATGCCTTTGTCGTGGAGGTTCCAGGTTGCGCCGGAGTAGGCGCGCTCAGTGGCGGCACGGCGGGTTACCTGGTAGGAGATGGGCGAGAGTTGATGCTGCCACTCGGCGTCGGACTTGGCGATGTGAGGGACGGTACCCTTGCCGGTCTTTTTGCCGTTGGCTGCGAATTCAACGATGGTTACGTTGGCTGGAGCGGTGGAGGCGTCTACGGGCTGCGGCTGGAGGAGGGTGGTTTTGCGCAAGGCCCAGAAAGCTGCGCCGCTGATTGCGGCGGCGGCGGAGATGATGAAGGCGCGGCGGGCGAGGAGTTGTGCGTTTGATTGATCGGGTTCGGGATTTTTCATGGGGAAGTCCTTTTCTGCGGATTGTGGTTGAGGAACAGATTGAAAAACCATCTCTCATGGGCTAAAGCCCAACATTATTATTGTTGCTCTTCCGGCACGACTAAAGTCGTACCCTTTCAAAACTTCGATGGTTGGGTTTCGGGGTATCCCACCCATGCGACAGAAAAAAGTCGCATGGATGGGGCACGGCGCTTTGTTGATTTGCCGACTTTACCGCAGGGGCTAAAGCCCGACTCATTCTGCCGACCTAATCGGCCCGGCTAAAGCCGTGCCCTTGTTACAAAGCCCCTTGGTTGAGTTTTTCCGCAGCCTGTAAGGTCGTGCCCTTTCAAAGATTCGGATTCGAAAGCATTACTCTCAAGCTGAAAAATACCTTTATCCGAAGGTGAAGGCGAAGGCTTGCACGCCGGGGGTTAGGAATTCGATTCGGAAGGTGCGGTCGTGCAGGGCGGCTTGCTGGCGAATGAGCTGGTAGAGGCGGCTTTCGGTTACCGTGCCGTAGCCGTCGGCATCGGTGTCAATGCCGTGGTCCGCGCCGGGGGGCTTGCCGTCTAACGTTACGCGGAAGCGGATGGGTTTACCGTCGCTGCCTGGGCCCAGAACGAGATGCAGGTCGCGGGCATGGAAGCGGTAGACGATGGCGCCGGTGGGGGAGAGCAGGGTTGCAATCTGGCTCTCGTCTTTCCATTTGCCGGTCAAGGCCCACGCGTTGAGATCGAGATGGGCGGGAGCGCGATAAACGTGGGGGTCGTCCTCATCAAAGCTGCCGGGTGAGGCGAAATTCTGGGCACGCGTGTAGCCGACATAGGTCTCCGGCGACTGCACGGCATCTGGATTGGACGGGACTTCTGCGCCCGAGGCGGCGACGGTGGTGGCGGAATTTGGAGGGGGCTGGTGGTTTCGCTCCTCGAGAAGAGTGCGAATCCAGTTTTCGGATTGATCGTAGCCGCCTTCACCGAAGTGGTGGTAGCGGATGCGGCCGGTCGAATCAATGAAGTAATGAGCGGGCCAGAACTTGTTATGGAAGGTGCGCCAGATGCGGTAGTCGTTGTCCATGGCGACGGGGTAGACGATGCCCAGTTTGCGCACGGCCTGGCGAACGTTGGCTTCGTCTTTTTCGAAGGGGAACTCGGGGGTGTGGACGCCGATGACGACCAGGCCGCTGTCTTTGTATTTGGTGTACCAGGCTTGAATGTAGGGCAGCGAGCGCAGGCAGTTGATGCAGGAGTAAGTCCAGAAGTCGACGACTACTACTTTGCCGCGGAGGGATTCGGGGGTTAGCGGCGGGGAGTTGAGCCAGAGAGTTGCTCCGGAGAGATCGGGGAGCGTGGTTGGTATGCCGTCAGAGTTGCCTCCGGCGGACATCATCATGCCGGGATTGTTGTCAAGCTGCATCGACTGGTCGTTTGCGGGTGTGGGTGGGGCGAGGGTTGAGAGCAGATGCTGTTCGAGATTTGAAGTGCCGGCGAGCGAGAGCTGGGTGAGCAGGCCGCGGTCGAGACCGAAGGCGACGGCTGCTACGCCGGCGAGGACGGCTATGCCGAGGATGCGGCGAATCCACAGCTCTGCACCGAGAGAACGCTTGAGGGCGGCGAAGACCCGGCTGCCGGCTAGCAGCGCGACGGCTAGCGACGTGGCGGCACCGGCGGCGTAGACGAGCAGCAGGAGGACGGTGTGGGCGCTGGCGCCGCTGAGGGCTGCTGCGGTGAGGATGAGGCCAAGGATGGGGCCGGCGCAGGGGGTCCAGAGCAAACCGGTGGCGATGCCGAGGAGGAACGAGCTGAAGATGCTGGGGGTGGAATCGCCGGTTTGCGAGAGCCGGCTGCCGAGTTGGACGAGCGGGCGGGTGAGGCGGTCGGCGAGCGAAGAGAAGAGCAGCGTGAGGCCGAAGATGGCGAAGAGGATGAGTGCGGCGATGCGGCCAAATTGATTGGCGCGGACGGCCCAGCCTCCTCCGACGGCGGCGAGGCTGGCTATAAGCGTGAAGGTGAAGGCCATGCCGGCCAGAAGGGGAAGGCCGGATTTGAGGAAGGGACGGTCAGAGCGCGCGAAGACGAAAGGAAGGACGGGGAGGATGCAAGGGCTGAGTATGGTCAGAATGCCGCCGAGATATGCGATTACCAAGAAGAGCATTGAGATCAATAGCCTCCTGTTTATGAGAGTACGCGAGACGAGGAATAGTTACGAAAATTGAAGAGGGCAGGGAACGATCTAAACTTTCTGGTCAGATGATCGTATGAAGCGCGTTTATTGGAGATGACAGGCCTCGAGGCGGCGAGTCGAAGCCTGCGGAAAGAGCGTGTTTCAAGAAAAGGCGGCAAGTTAGCCCCCGCTTACGCGGGGATGGCAAGTTGGCAGGTTGGCGGAGGAATTGCCAGGGGCGAGTTCATTGCTCTGTGGGTTAACGACGCCGATGGGTGACTTAGGATGATCATTCGTCCCATTGGTGCGGCTTTCAGATTACTTTGCCGGTGGGTTGGTGAAGTGGCTTTCAATATATGCACCGACTATGGTTGCGGCTTCTTCTAAGAAATTGCGGTCGGCTTGGGTGAAGGCGGCTGGGGTGTGGCTGTCGATGTCGATTTCGCCTGTGACTTTGCCGTGGGCGTATATGGGGACTACGATTTCGGATTTGGTTTGGATGGAGCAGGAGAGATAGCGGGGGTCGGAGTTTACGTCGTCTACGATGACTGTTTTTCCGGAGGCGGCTGCCGCGCCGCAGATGCCTTGCGTGACGGGGATGCGGATGTGAGGAGTGGGGGCGCCGATATAGGGGCCGAGGATCAGCGTTTGATCGTCGTTGAGGTCGAGCATGTAAAAGCCGGTCCAGTTGCAGTAGGGGAGATTTTGGGCGATGGTTTCAACGATGGTTTGCTGGAGGGATTCGAGAGTTGGAGCGGTTTCGGCGTGAGCGCGTATGCGGGCCAGGAGGGAGGTCATCTCGGGGGTCGGGTTGGGGGTGGATGCATCCATCTCAATTTGATGTTTGCACAGCAAATCCCTGGTCTCAAAATCCGGACCTGGAGCAACCGGATTTTGTGGTTAACAAACAGAGGACGGATTTAGATTTGTGGTATCCCACCCTTGCGACAGAAAAAAGTCGCAAGGATGGGGCACGGGGCTTTTGTGGGAGCGGACAGAGGGCGGGTTGGGTTTTGAGGTATCCCAGGTCCGAGAATCCGGACCTGGGGCACCCGCAATTCGAGGAAATTGAAAGTGTGTTAATAGCGCTGCAGGAAGTCGGGATCTACGGGGTTTTCAAAGAGCGAGGCGTCGCGGGTGACGATGGTCAGGCCGGAGGGGGTGACAAAATAGTGGCGCTTGTCTTCGACCGGGTCGTAGCCGATGACGGTGCCTTCGGGAAGATGGACATCGCGGTCGATGATGGCGCGGCGGATGCGGCAGTGCCGGCCGATGTTGACGTGGGAGAAGATGATGCTGGCGTCTACGTCAGAGTAGGAGTTGACGCGCACATCCTGGGAGACGACGCAGTTGGAGACCTGGGCGCCGGAGATGATGACGCCGGCGGTGATGACGGAGTTGACCGCCATGCCGGAACGGCCAGGCTCGCCAAAGACGAACTTGGCCGGCGGATATTGGCGGACGCGGGTGCGGACGGGCCAGCTTTTGTCGTAGAGGTTGAAGGTTGGCGAGACCGAGCAGAGGTCCATGTTGGCGTCGTAGTATGCGTCGAGCGTGCCCACGTCGCGCCAGTAGAGCGCCTGCTGCTTGTTCTCGTCCACAAAGCTGTAGGCCATCATTTTATTCTTGCCCAGCATGCTGGGGAGGACGTTGTGGCCGAAGTCGTGCTTGGAGTCGGGGTCTTCGGCGTCGGCGATCAGGGCATTGAGCAGCACCTCGGTATTGAAGATGTAAATTCCCATGGAGGCATCGACGGCGTCGGGATTGATGGGCGAGCGGTAGCTGGTACTGGCCGGCTTCTCCTGGAAGCCCTGGATCTCGCCGGTGCGGCCCACTTCGACGACGCCGAAGCGCGGGACTTCGTCGGGTGAAATGGGGATGGTGGCCAGGGTAATCTCGGCGTTGGTTTGCTTGTGGTACTCCAGCATGCGGCTGTAGTCCATTTTGTAGATGTGGTCGCCGGAGAGGATGATCATGTATTTGGGCTGCTCGCTGCCGATGGAATAAATATTTTGGTAGACGGCATCGGCGGTGCCCATATACCAATTTGCGCCGGTGCGCTGCATGGGCGGGAGGAGCTCAAAGAACTCGCCCAGCTCCTGGGCGACAATGCCGGTCCAGCCTTCGCGGATGTGGCGGTTGAGCGAGAGGGCTTTGTACTGGGTGAGGATGAAGACACGGCGCAGGCCGGAGTTGATGCAGTTGGAGAGGGTGATATCGATGATGCGGTAGTGGCCTCCAAAGGGGACGGCGGGCTTGGCGCGATCGCGAGTGAGGGGGAAGAGTCGTTCTCCGGCTCCGCCAGCAAGCAATACGCCCAGTGTGTCTCTCATATCCATTGATTTCCGCCTTGATTCATCTTCCGGCGCGAATTGAGCCTGCCCGACGGTCGTTCCGGGCATAATTTTCCGCAGAGATATTCCGCAGGTCTCACAGAACGGGAGAATACCACATCCAGATGAAACCAGTAGCCTTATGCGCCGTCTGGTCAATAAGGAACGATGCTGTGGAAGGAATCACTGGCCAATGTGGAACTATGCCCGAATTGGAGATTGGACGGGAGGGATATAAAAGGGTTCCAGCGACAACCGATTACGGGGAGAGTTGTTGTGGAGTTTGTTTATATCTCCGATTGGCGGCTCTTCAAGTTCTTGCTGAGCACCTTGTCAACCACATTCTCCACCTCGGTGAGGAAGAAGCTGTTGGCGGGCTGGGGCACTGCAATCTGGGTTCCGGAGTGGCCCAGGGCCGAGGCGATCTCGTTCCAGCGGTAGATGGTCGAGTTTACCGGCATCACCACGGGCCTGCGAACCGGCTCGGGCAGAGCGGCATAGGTTACCCAGATGCCCAACGCGCCCAGAATTACCCCTTCACTGATGAACTGTACTGGATCGATTAACGTTGTTCTAGGGTTCCAAAATGCAGAAAGGATAAAGTCGCTGGAGGACATGATGCCAAAGCCCAGGGCAATTCCGAAGGTTATGTCCCGCACGGAGAGATGCAGCGCATTCATGCTAAGGCATAGGAAAGCAAGTAGGCAGAGCTCAACGATGCTCACCGAACGCATTAACCTGTAGGCGACTGCGGGAATCATGAGAATGTTACCATGCTCAAAATTGACAGTAGATAAGCTAACGATGACCGAAGCCAGTATCGCCCAGCGGAAAATTACCGTCCCGAATTTCAGCAATCCAGGGAACGCCGACAGCGCGGAGCGAAATACCTCGATGCAGACGAAGAAGAGCAGAACTGCACTGGCAATATATACCGCCCAGTAGACATAAAAGTAAAATGCGGAATATGTAAAATAGCCCGGAGTCGAACTGCGGCCCCATGGCTGCGATCCAATATAGAGGAGAGCCATGAACACCGGTGCCGAGCCCACGCGCAGAGCCAAGTAGTTTCCCATAGCTGGGAAACGGCCACGAAAGCCCTTCTTCCAAAACAAAGAGCCAAGCGCGACCCAGAGCAGAAACTCCACCACGCTCATCGCCGACATCGCGAAATTTATGGGCATAAGGAACCTACCGCAATCCTGAGAACCTACTCAGAATAGCGCTGAATACCCTGATGCTCAACAAAAAAAACGCTTTACCTATAACACTTTCGTGTCATAAACCCCACCCACTAGTTACCTGGAGGCGGAGGTTGCACTGGGCAGGGATATCCGTTGACCCCGCAGCCCGGCCCCGGAAAACCGGCGACGGCCGACTGGTGGCTCACAAAGGTGCTGGTGGTGGAGGACGTGGCGGCGGCGGCGCCGGCTACGACGACGAACAAGGCGAAGATGCGGATGGCGAGTTTCATAATTAGTAACCCCTTTAGGTTTTGGATTGGCAGAATGTGACTGCCTAATACACTTTTATGGTAGGGAAAATCGTGATATAAGTCTAGTTATTTCATTAGCTTAAACTATTTTTAATAGACTCGATTACTAACGTCACTATCCCCCATTCGTACCCTAACTCTAGTACCCAATTTCCGCTCTTTTCCACTTGCGACTTTTGCACCTCTTGACGTGATAAAATAAGAACATGCAAATTCGCGTAAAGCCCCTGTCTTTCAAGCGGTTAGTCCCGAAATTGCTACACGGAATCGCTCTCTGTAGACCGAGCCTGGAACGGAGTCTAAAAGCGAATATCAAGCGAATGAAATTCGATGACCTGCGAACCGAAATTCAATGCCCCGTTGGTGGAATTCTATGGCGAATGTAGTAACTAACCTGGTACCCCCTCCTGAAAGCAATGGAGATAACGGCAGCTATACCGGAGAAAACATCAAGGTACTGGAAGGCCTGGAGGCGGTGCGCCTGAGGCCGGCCATGTACATTGGCTCGACCGGCGAGATGGGGCTGCACCATCTGGTCTACGAGGTGGTGGACAACTCCGTGGACGAGGCGCTGGCCGGGTATGCCAAGAAGATCGACGTCGTGATTCACGTGGACAACTCGATTACCGTGACCGACGACGGACGCGGCATTCCGGTGGACATGATGGATTTGCCGGGCGGCAAGCGGATGCCCGCGGTGCAGGTTGTGCTGACGAAGCTGCATGCCGGGGGCAAGTTTGATGCTTCTACTTATAAGGTCTCCGGCGGTTTGCACGGAGTGGGCGTGAGTTGCGTGAATGCGCTCAGCGAGGAGTTCGAGGTTGAAATCTGGCGCCCGGAAAAGCCCGGCGACCCAAGCCTGACCTATGAGCAGAGCTACTCGAAGGGCAATCCCACATCCGATCTGCAGCAGACCGGGACCTCGAAGCGGCGCGGGACCAAGGTTCACTTTCTGCCCGACAAATCGATCTTTACCGCCACCGAGTTTAACTACGATACGCTGGCGCAGAGATTGCGCGAGATGGCCTTCCTGAACAAGGGCCTGGAGATTACGCTCACCGATGAGCGCACCGCCGACACGAAGACCGGCGAAGCACGGCGTGCCGAGTTCAAGTACGCGGGCGGCATTGCGGAGTTTGTGAAGCACCTGAACCGCGGCAAGACCGTGTTGCACGACAAGCCGATCATGATGGAGGCTACGCGCGACAACGTGGAGATCGAGATCGCGCTGCAGTATAACGACAGCTACTCCGAAACTGTGTTCAGCTTTGCCAACAACATCAACACGGTGGACGGCGGATCGCATCTGTCTGGATTCAGGACCTCGCTTACACGCACCATCAACGCTATCGGCCAGCAGTTGGGGCTGTTCAAGGACATGAAGGAAAACCTGAGCGGAGACGACGTGCGCGAGGGGCTGGTGGCGGTGGTCAGCGTGAAGCTGTCGCAGCCGCAGTTTGAAGGGCAGACCAAGGGCAAGCTGAACTCCGATATTGCCGGCACGGTGCAGGCTTTTGTGAATGAGCGGCTGGGGGGATTTCTGGAGCAGAACCCGCCGGTAGCGCGGAAGATTATCAACAAGGCTATCGAAGCTGCCAGGGCCCGCGAGGCTGCGCGCAAGGCCCGCGACCTGACCCGGCGCAAGGGCGCGCTGGACGGCGGCGGATTGCCCGGCAAACTGGCCGATTGCAGCGAGCGCAACCCGGAGCGCTGCGAGCTTTATCTCGTCGAGGGCGAGAGCGCGGGAGGCACGGCGAAACAGGGACGGGATCGCAAGTTCCAGGCGATTTTGCCGCTGAAGGGCAAGATTCTGAACGTGGAGAAGGCGCGCTATGACAAGATGCTGGGCCACGAGGAGATTCGCGCCATGATTACGGCGCTGGGCTGCGGGATCGGCAAGGACGACTTCGACGCGAGCAAGATTCGCTACGGCAAGATTATTTTGATGACCGACGCCGACGTGGACGGATCGCACATCCGCACGCTGCTGCTGACGTTCTTCTTCCGCCACATGACGGATCTGATCAAGCGCGACAACATATATATTGCGCAGCCGCCGCTCTACAAGATCAAGAAGGGGCGCTTCGAGCAGTACATCAAGGACGACCGCGAGTTTGTGAAGGTGATGGTGAACCGCGCGTCGGAGGGGATGATCGTGCGCCACGGGGAGACGGCCAGCCGCATTGAGGGCGCCGACCTGACGCGCTTCATGAGCACGCTGAACGAGTACCTGGGCTTCGTGGAAAAGGTGGACAAGCGCATTCGCAATGAAAAACTGACGGAGATGCTGGCCCGGGCCGAACTGGTGAACCGCGCCGATTTCGCCTCGAAGACCGAAAGCAAGGTTCCGGAAAAGCTGGCGCTGCTGCATAAACAACTGGTCGAGCTGGCTGATGAATTTCAGTTCAAGGTGCATAAGCCGGTTGAGGACGAAGAGCACCACACCTGGTCGGTCTGCTTTACCGATGCGCAGGGAGCCACGCGCTGCATCGACTGGGCGCTGGCCTCGAGCCCGGAGTTCCGGCAGATGATGGCCAAGTACACGCTGATTAAGGAATTTCTTGAGCCGCCGTTTCTTATCGAGTACGCTGCCAAGACGGCCGCGGTGGAAGCGCACGACGAAGAAGCGGAGGAAGTGGAGCCCGAAGGCGTTGAGGCCAAGGCGGAAGCCAAACAGGCTCGACGCCCAGCCCGCATCCTGAGAGAGCCGGTGGAAAAGCAGACGGCGCGGGATCTGTTCGCTTATATCGTGGAGCAGGGCAAGAAGGAGTACTCGGTGCAGCGTTATAAGGGGCTGGGCGAGATGACCAGCACGCAGCTCTGGGAGACGACGATGGATCCTGAGCGGCGCACGCTGCTCTCGGTGAAGCTGGAAGACATTGCCGAGACCGAGGCGATCTTCACTACATTGATGGGCGAAGACGTTGAGGCGCGGCGGAAGTTCATCGAGGATAACGCGCTGGACGTGAAGAACCTCGACATTTAGCTCCGTTCGCCTGTTCCACAGTTTCACAGGAACAAAACGGCTGTGGGCGGGTTCGGCTGCCTCTGTAATTCATTGAATTCAATTACTTTAGGAGACTTTACAGGCATACATATTCTGTATGCCTCCGCTGTTTTTCTGCTTAAACTTATGATTATGCTTGGGTTAGATGGCTTCACAGTTTCACGGTCGATATTTTCGGGTTTGTAGGGGGTGGGGTGGGGTACCCGGCCGGCTCCGGGTGCGCCTGTTTCCGACCCATTTTTGTCATTTTCAGGGAGAATTTGTACAAAAAACGCACGTTTTTGCACCAAAAACGACATGTTTTGTTTCACTCATTATCTAACAGAATCAATAACTTATGCCTCATAAAAGGCGAACAAGTGGAGTAGGGACCCCCGGGGGGTGGGGTACGGGGTGGTACGGACCGGTCACATGCCTGACATTTTGAACCGGGGATATACCTGACACCTCTACGGCTGATGTGAAACACAGCATGGGTTCTCCAATTTTCCTTTCTATTTTCATTGTGCGCCGGTTGAGGGTAATTATCTGCAAAAGCGAATGTCGAAAATGAGGGAATATTTCTTTGGTTTGAAAGGTTGCGGTTTGGGTGGTTTCGGTCATGACGGATTCTCCCTCGGCGGCCGGAATTCAGCCGTTTTCTTTATTGTGCGGGAAGGGAGGGTAATTATCTGCAAAACGTCTCGGCGGGGCGGACGCCAAATTTAGACCCTAGCCTTCATAGCGTATTAACCATAATCAGCTTCCCAAACCGGAGGGTCCGGTTAAGTCCTCTTCCTCAAATCCTTCATCTCCCTTAAAAGTAGGTATAAAATCTGGTCCATGCCGAACGAATCGAACGAGCAGGCTGACAAAGAATACACACTCTTTATGAGGGAACGTGATGGGCTGATTGACGCTGCGCGGGAAGGCGCACGGACATTCGATAAAGCCGTATTGACCTTTGGCTCCGCAGTATTCGGGGCATCGATCGCTTTCATTAAGGATGTGGCACCGAAGCCAAATCCATGTTCTCTGATGTGGCTTCTTGGGTCTTGGGCCCTCTTCTCCCTCGGTCTGCTAACGATTATGCTTTCGTTCTTATTCAGCCAAAAAGCCTGCATGTTCGAAATAGATATAGGGGCTAAGACATTGAAAAACCCAAATTACGAGCGACCCAACAATTACTGGTCAATGCTAAACGACTGGTGTAACTACCTCTGCGTCTGCTTCTTGTTTGCAGGTTTGCTATCATGGTCCTTATTTGCTTTTCAGAATCTAGCAACTGGAGGTGCCAAGTGAACAATCCACTCCCCCCATACCAGCCGGACACGGTAAAGAAGGGCTACACACCACCACGTACACCCCCTCCTACGCCTCCCTCAAAAACCCCTCCTTCACCCCCTCCACCGCCGTCACAGAAATGAGGAAACACTAATGAAGCCACCTAGCGATACATCCAAAAACCGAATCCCAACCAAAGACTCATATACGCCTCCCCGTAATCCACCGCCTCCGCCTCCAAAGCGTGAGCCACCCCCTCCGCCACCATCAAAGCATCAAGACAAATAGAAAACTGGAATACCCGAACTACCTTGTCGATGCAGAATACTTTAATCGCCACGAAGCAGGCACCTTTTTTGTTCAGTTTGAAAGAAAGCCATCCCTCAGGGGCTAAAGCCCACATTGATTCCAGTTTGCGGCACGACTAAAGTCGTGCCCTGTTACAAAACTTGGTTTTTCCGCAGCCTGTGGAGACCGGCGCTACAGCGGGATCGTGCCGGTCTGCCTTCGTGTGCTAACCTCAATCCAAACCAGTGGCTATTGAAAAAAACAAGCTCTACTACGGCGATAACCTTGAAGTCCTGCAGCGGTATGTGAAGGATGAGACGGTGGACCTCGTCTATCTGGACCCGCCGTTCAATTCGCGGCAGGATTACAACGTGCTTTTCGCTGAAAAGGACGGCTCTCAGTCTAGTTCGCAGATTCACGCCTTTGAAGATACCTGGGAGTGGAACCTTGAGGCACAGCGCGCCTACGAGCAGATTGTGGAGCATGGCGGACGGGTGGCCGATGCTCTTCGCGCCTTCAAGACATTTCTTTTCAACTCCGACATGATGGCTTACCTGGCCATGATGGCTCCGCGACTCGTGGAACTTCGCCGTGTCCTCAAGGAAACCGGCTCCATCTATCTGCACTGTGATCCGACTGCCAGTCATTACCTGAAGATTTTGATGGACGCGGTGTTTGGGCCGCAGAGCTTCCGCTCGGAGATCGTCTGGAAACGAACGAACACCCATAGCGATGCAAAACGCTGGAGCCCCGTTGCAGACACGATTCTCTACTACACGAAAGGCGATGCAACAACATGGAACGCTCAACATGCGGCCCACGGTGAGGAGTACCTAGCCACGAAATATCGCTATAAGGATGAGAATGGCCGGGTCTACAGGCTCGATAACATGACCAGCCCCAAACCGCGCCCCAACATGACCTACGAGTGGAAAGGATTCCCCCCGCCACCTTACGGGTGGAGATATTCGAAAGAAACGATGGCCCAATTGGATGCGGACGGGCGCATCTGGTACCCATCGAGCAAGACTAAACGCCCTCAGTTGAAGCGCTACTTAGATGAAATGGCGGGAGTTCTCCTCGGGAGTATATGGACCGACATCTTTCCCATCAACTCCCAAGCCCAAGAGCGCCTCGGCTACCCCACCCAAAAGCCTGAAGCTCTTCTCGAACGCATTCTCAAGGCCAGCTCCAACGAAGGCGATCTCGTTCTCGACCCGTTCTGCGGCTGCGGCACGACCGTGCAGGTGGCGCAGCGGCTGAACCGGCGCTGGATCGGGATCGACATTACTCACCTCGCCATCGGCCTCATCAAGAAGCGGCTCTCGGACGCCTTCGGACCGGAGATTAAAGCGACTTATGACGTAATCGGCGAGCCGACGGATTATGCCGGGGCTGCGGAACTGGCCGCCAATGATAAATACCAATTTCAGTGGTGGGCGCTGGGACAGGTGGGCGCGAGGCCCGCCGATCAGAAAAAGGGCGCGGACCGGGGGATCGATGGGCGGCTCTATTTCCATGACGACGACTCCGGGCAATCGAAGCAGATTATCTTTTCAGTGAAGGCGGGCGGGGTGACGGTTTCACAGATTCGCGACCTGGCGGGAGTGCTGGGGCGGGAGAAGGCGGAGATCGGCGTCTTTGTGACTTTTGACGAGCCTACCCGGCCCATGCTCAAGGAAGCTGCAGAGGCTGGATTTTATAAATCGACCGACGGGACTACCTATCCTAAGCTGCAAATTCTGACCATTCAGCAGATTCTGGAGGGGAAGCAGCCGGCGTACCCGCTGCACCGGAGGGACGCGACCTTCAAGAAGGCTCCGCGCAGCCGGCCGGAAGCGGCATCGAATTTGACCTTGCCTTTGCTGCCGCTTGAGTAGGCGGCAGCTATCGTTTCGAATTGAGTTCCGCAGGGGTTAAACCCCCTCGCATTTTACGGCCATTTTCGGCACGACTGAAGTCGTGCCCTGATACAACGCTGTTTTGTTGGGCACAATTGAATTCATGCCTGATACAAAGCGTGCTTATTTAACACGCATTATGTTCAGCTCTTCGGCGGCCATGCGATCTGGCCGCCGTGGAGGTAGGCCAGGTTGCCGATGTGGCCTGCGCGGGCGGCTGCTACTCCGGCTTCGACGGGTGCGTTTGGCTCCTGGCGGGATCTGATGCAGTCAAAGAAATTCTCCATGTGGGTGATGGTACCGTCGCGGTAGCTTTTTTCAGCGAGGACCGGATTCTGATCGCCTGGTGCGCTTTCGCGATAGACGCCGAAGCCGCTGCGGTTGATCTTCAAGGTGGCTTCAGTGCCGCGGAACTCGAGGCCGCCGTCATCAATGGAAGAACTCATCATGCCCTCGTAGACCACATCGAATCCGGGATAGCGGAATGCGGCCTGGATGGTATCCGGGCAATCCCACTGCTCGTAAACATATTTGTCGCCCAGCATCTGGGCCGCGCGCGGCTGATCGGTGTTCATGGCCCAGTGGACCACGTCGATCCAGTGGGAGAATAAGTCGGTCATGGCGCCGCCGCCGAAGTTCCAGAACCAGCGCCAGTGATTGTATTTTTCCTCAGTGAAGGGCTGGTCGGGAGCGCCGCCGAGCCATAGCTTCCAATCGAGGGCCTGGGTATCGATGGGCTTGGGATCGCGGAAGCGTCCATAGTTCTGCCACCAATAGGTTCTGACCTGGGTAATGCGGCCGAGGCTGCCCCCCTGAATGAGATCGACTGCATCGCGGAAGTGAGCCCAACTGCGCTGCTGCGTGCCGCACTGGAGAATCCGCTTGCCGGAGCGAACGGCGCGGGTGAGCGTTGCGCCTTCTTCGAGGGTGTGGGTGACGGGCTTTTCAAGGTAGACGTCTTTGCCGGCGGCCAGTGCATCGGCGGCCATGCGCACGTGCCAGTGGTCCGGCGAGGCGATGAATACGGCATCGATCTCTTTGTCGAGCACCTGGCGATAATCCAGGTGGGTGGTAGCGAGGCCGTTGGAGCGTTCCTTGACGGCATCGCGGTGCGGAGCATAGACGTCACTGACGGCGACGATCTGGTAAGGGCCGGCTTTATCAGCGGAATTGAGCAGGCCGCCCATGCGGCTGCCGGCGCCAATGACTCCGACGCGAATGGTGTTGTTTGCGCCGAATGCACGGGACGAGGCTAGCGCGGTTAGAGAGCCGGCAATAAGAAAACTGCGGCGATCCATTGAGTTTGTCAAAGGGGTTCACTCCGTTTCTTTTTGTGCCGAATGGGCTTCGGGGTTGATTGCGCCTGGTGGTGGTTCAATAGGTACGAAGAAACGTCTGCGGGTTCCAGGATTCATATCAAAGGTGCAATTTCCTCGCCACGCAAATATACCTCCTGAGCCTTGCGGCGGGAAAGGAACCTGCACTGATTGGTTTGAGCGAGTTCAGAAGCACTCCGGCCCCGCTTAATTTCCGGATCAAAGCAAATAGACACAGGACGAGAAAGAGCAACCGCAGGTCCTATGACTACGCAGGTTGCAAATGGACGGCATCGAGGTGGCGCGTGCTTCGCGGGCGGAGTTGTGCGCCCATCCTAAAGAGCAATATACGCGCCAACTGATTGCGGCCACGCCGGAGTTGCCTGAGTGAATCTAGAGCATTTTCACTGTTCTTGTAATGCGGCATCGTGCTATCCCACCCTAGCCGCAAAAACAAAATCGCGGCGAGGGTGGGGTACCCAGACATTCCACAAACGATGAAAATGGTTAAAGTGGTTAAAGTAGCGGGAGGAAATTCCCATCCACTGGATTTGTTACTGCTGGTCTTGTTCATCCATGGGTTGAGCATCGATATCGACGGCGAGAGGTAGAGTGACGTCGGCGTAGGCCGGGTCAACTAATTCGTAACCGACTCCGTCGAGGTAGTCAACGTAGAATTGATCGCACCGGCCCCATGCGCCGGGCCAGATCACTCCTGGACCGAAAGCGAATTCCGCGCCGCCGAACCAGAAGGGCGATGCGTAGGGGTCACCGATCCAGAACCGTCCGGGGCCGCAGAAACCGAAGAAATGGCCACGGCCGAAGTGGGCTCCAAAGTAACGCCCATTGAAGCGGCCATTTCTGAAAGCCGAGCGGGCGGCCTTGTTATCGCGGTGAGCCTGCTTATTGCGCGCGTGCGTTGCCTTGTTTTCCTGCTTGACGGAATTGGCGTGGGCTTTTGCGGAGTTCCTGTCGGCATTGCGCTGGTTGCGATCATTATTGCGCTGGGTATTACGCTGGTTACGATCGTTATTGCGCTGGGTATTGCCGGGCCTCGGATTGTTTGTGTGAGACTGATACTGCCGCGGGGATGACTGGCGCGGTGGAGACTGACGCGGTGCAGGATTAGAACGCGGTGCGTGATAACTGGGCGCAGGTGCGTGATAAGTGGGCGCCGGTGGGCGATATGCCGGTCTTTGTTGAGCGGTTCCGATTACTACATAAGCCAGAAAAATTGCCGTTAACATCAAAAACTTCTTCACACTTCCTCCTAAAGTGACGATCAGTTTTTCCGCTGCGTGGAGCGGAGCCTGTTGACTGGTTGCAGTTCGAATTCAGATCACATCGTTGTTGTATGCCGCCTGTGCGCAACTGCATATCTGTCCCATGCGGGAGTGCGGCTAAGTTTTCTGAAAACATGGCCTGAGTCTGATTGTTTTGCTAATTTATGTGGATATTATCACTCCGTTCCAGCACGCGTCCAGACACATTCGGTTCGTGAAATGCACGGGAAATTTATCCGTACGAAACGAGATCCGGGCCTGAAGGCCTTCCCATTGTGGCACTTTATTCAGGGGGCTGAAGCCCCCTGCTCCCTCCGGAATTATCGATATACAACAGTGCTGGAGCAGTTCTCCTGAAGGCGTAGTGTGAGCGTGGACCGGGATGTCCACGCTACAGCCGGCCAGGAGGCCGGCGCTACCTATTCTTGCGCGCTACCTATTCTTGCCGGGACCGGTAATCTTCAGACCGGAAGAGAATCACTCTGTACTTATAGGCGAAATGCTCTAAGTAGAAAGCACCCGGCCAACATTGCCGCTGTTGGTTCCGGGTGCTCTCTCTGGAGGAATTCGCAATCTATATTTTGCTACTTCGGTTGCGTCGCGTTTGCCGGAGCCGCAGCATTGGGAGCTGCCGGAGCAGGCGGTGCAGATTGCGCGGGCTTTGCCGGCGTTCTCGGAGCTGCGGGCGCGTGAGGCGGCGGAGCGACCATATGCTTGTTCTTGTCTGGCGGGTCGTTCACGGCCAATAGCTCGACGTCAAAGATCAGATCGGACTTGGGAGGAATGCCCACGGGAAAATCAGGCCCCGGCGAGGGGCGTTCCCGCGAGCCGAAGGCCAACTGGTAGGGAATGATAATGCGGCGCTTTCCACCCACTCTCATCCCTTCGATGCCCTGGTCAATGCCGGTGAGCGCATGTTCATCGCCCTGAACGCCCTGAGTGATGGTGAGAGGCTGCGGAGGACCCAGCTCGTCGTTACCGTTGGCGTCCTTGACCGGCTTCTCGTTCTTATCCATGATTTTGCCGCGATGATTGTAGGAGGTATCGAACTGTTTCCCATCGGAGGCAAGCCAGGCGGTGTAGTGGAAGATGTATTCCTTACCAGGCTCTGCGGTGTCGCCGGCGCCGATCTTGATGTCCTGATAGCGAAGGGTGAATGCCGTCTTCAACGTGCCTTCAGCGGGTGGGATTCCGGGAGGCGGAATAAAGACGCAGGAGTCGTATGTGGTGCATTTGATGTTGGCCGGCTGGGCGGGAATATCCGCGGCTGGTATTGGCTTGGGAGGAGCCGGCCTGGCGGCGGGAGCCGGTGCTGCCTGAGCGGCAGGCGGCGTGGTCGCTGGCGGCTTGGCGGCAGGAGCCGGGCTGGTTGGGGTTTGGGCTAATGCGGCAGTAGCGCAAGCCGCCATCAACAGAACTAAGAATTTGTATTTCATCGCGTGGTAAGACTCCAGCGTAATTCTTTTAAAAAGAATATCAGGATCGGCGGCACTCAAGCACCAGCCGGGGGCATGAGAGTTGCAAGCAATCAGGTTCGGGGTATCCCACCCTTTCGCCAGTAAAAAGGCGAAAGGATGGGGCACGGAATTCTGTGGAACGCTACTTCGATGGCGGCTGCGCCACGGCTGGTGGTGCTGCTGATGCGGGTGGAGTGGCAGACGCGGGAGGAACCGCAGACGCGGGCGGAGTTACGGGAGTTGCAGGCTTTGCCGGAGCTGTGGGCGTGGCTGGAGCTGCTGGATTTCCCGGAGGAGCCATTTTGGGCGAAG
>Ga0224555_1000105_pt1 | contig 110781 bp, 86 predicted proteins | sample 714S23034metaG_FD_180687 | JGI IMG/M metagenome (GOLD analysis project Ga0224555, IMG submission 180687) | Peat soil microbial communities from Stordalen Mire, Sweden - 717 S2 30-34 | ecosystem: Environmental > Terrestrial > Soil > Wetlands > Peat | place: Sweden: Norrbotten County, Stordalen... | reverse complement strand
TAGGGAGGCTTCTAAAAGACTTGCATTAGAAAAGAAAAAAAACTAAATTACACCCGTTCTGCCGACCACCGGGGTGGGGGATTTTGACCCGGCCACAGGTGGGGGATTTTCAAGTGGCCATCCGGGTGATATTGATATTGCGGAAACATTATCAAACCTAACCGGGATATGGATTAAGGCTATAAAAGACGATGAAGTTAATTTTACAGACGGGAGTAAAATAAATACGAAAGAATTGGACTACAAACTTATCAAGCACTTAATCTGGTGGGAATAGATGAAAACCTATTTGCAATCAATCGTTGATGATTTACCTTTTGATAACTTACCAGTAAAATGGCAGAATTTTGACCTTGGCAGGTTTTCTTCCGATAAGACGTTATTTGATTTTCAAAAACAAGGTTTACAAAACGTGCTTAAAGCCCTCTGGTTATTTTATAAAGAAAAAGAGGGATTAAAAAGCCCTTTTTTTCTACAATACCAAAATAACGGACTTTCGGAAGATTTTGATTATGATTTAAAGAAAAAAGCAGACGGTAAAACCGCCAAATTTCTTTTGGAATATGAAAAAGATTATCCGGTAATTGATAACAAAATATCTTTTGCCCATTTTATCAATCGAATGAGTTTTTGGATGGCAACCGGTTCGGGTAAAACTTTAATCATCGTAAAATTGATTGATTTGCTCGGTAGGCTCATTCAAATAAATGAAATACCGAAAAATGACATTTTATTTTTAGCTCACAGAGATGATCTTTTGGAGCAGTTTAAAAATCATGTAGATGAATTTAACAGCTTTAATTATGAGACGAAAATAAATTTAAAAAGTTTGAAAGATTATGAAAACGTTAAGCGGGAAAACGCTTTGCCGTTTGCGAAAAATGAAATTACCGTCTTTTATTACCGTTCTGATTTAATTTCCGACGAGCAGAAAGAGAAGATTGTTAATTTCAAAAATTACGACAATAGCGGCAAGTGGTACATTCTTTTAGATGAAGCACACAAAGGCGATAAAGAAGACAGTAAAAGACAGGTGTTCTATTCAATCATTTCAAGAAATGGCTTTCTTTTTAACTTTTCCGCAACTTTTACTGACCCGAGAGATTACGCTACCTGCGCTTTCAACTTTAATCTTTCAAAATTTATTGAGGAAGGATATGGAAAACATATTTATGTGTCCGGTTCTGAGGTAACTGCTTTTCGTGATAAAGATGATTTTTCAAAAGTTGAAAAACAAAAAATTGTTTTAAAAACATTGATACTGCATACCTACATCAATAAGTATTTTGAAAAAGTAAGAAAAGAAGACAAAACACTTTATCATCGTCCTTTACTCCTAACACTGGTTAATTCAGTTGATACAAAAGAAGCTGATTTAAAATTATTTTTTTCGGAATTGGAGAAAATAGCCAAAAATGAAATCAGAAATGAACTACTTGAAAAAGCAAAAGAAGAACTTGCGAAAGAGTATGAAAATAATCCGCAGTATGAGTTTGAAAATATCAATGTAGTTGTTGATAAAAAAATTCTAGAAAAAATAGAATACAATGACATTTTAAAGCAAGTTTTTAATGCCAAATCTCCGGGCAATATAGAAGTATTAAAAATTCCTGGCAATAAGAATGAAATTATTTTCAAGCTGCAAACATCTGAAAAGCCCTTCGGACTTATCAAGATTGGCGATATTTCTGGCTGGCTGAAGGAAAAGCTTGAAGGGTATGAGATTATTGAAAGCTTTGAAAACGAAAGCATTTTCAAAATGATTAATCACGATGATTCGGAAATAAATATTTTGATGGGCTCTCGCGCATTTTATGAGGGCTGGGATTCTAATCGTCCGAATATTATATTATTTGTGAATATTGGTATTGGGAGCGATGCTAAGAAATTTGTTTTGCAATCTGTTGGACGAGGCGTAAGAATTGAACCTCAAAAAAACAAACGCAAAAGAATTTTGAATTTATATAATGCAAAAGAGATAAAAGAGGAAATATTTAACAAAGTAAGACAAAATGTTTTGCCACTTGAAAGTTTGTTTGTTTTTGGAACTAATGCAGAAAATCTCAAAGAGATTATCAAGGCGCTCAAAGAAGAAAAGCAGGACAGAGATTTGGGTCAGGAATTTATCGTAAATAAAGACGCAGAAAAACTGTTGCTGCTCATTCCTGTTTATAAAGAATCGGATAAAATATTTGCGGAAGAAAAAGAACCTCAAAAATATGGGATTAGTAAGGTCGATTTCAATTTAGCGAGTGCAATGTTTAATTATCTTGGCAAAAAAGTTTCTTTAGTAAAATACGAATGTGATGTCAAAGTTATTGAGAAAGCCGGGGAAAGTTTTCAAGATAGCGAGAAGGATAAATATTTTGACTATACAGAATCTCGATCAATAGGCGAACCAGATTTGCTTGTTGATAGAATATTGGGTTATTTCAGCGTTAGAGACAGGGAGTTCGACAAGTTCAAAAAGCTTGAGAATGAAATCATTCACTTCAAAAGAATAAAATTTAGGGATGGAGATAAATTTAATGCGATATTAGATGCGATTAAAAAGGTAAAAAACTATGATCAAAAAGGATCGAAAGAAAAAGAGATAGACGCGGAATTTGAAAAAACAAAAAACAAAGAAAAATATAAAAATGAACTAAGACAGCTTGAATTAAAATTTCAACCAGAAGTTAAATACGAAAAACTAAAAATAAAATACGTTCAAAATCATTACTATATTCCACTTATCATCTCCGAAAATGAGAAAGTTGATTATTTGAATCATATTATTGATGTTGATAGCGAGATTAGATTTATCGAGCAACTTGAGGATTATTTGCAAAGAGAAGATCATGTATTCAAGCAGTTTGATTGGTGGATGTTTTCAAAACTTGATCAAACATTAGATGAGGTTCATATTCCATATTACAACCCAAAAGAAAATAATATGGCTAAATTTAAGCCTGATTTTATCTTTTGGATGCAAAAAGGAAATGATTATGTAATTTTATTCGTTGATCCAAAGGGTACGGAACATACCGACGGATACAGAAAAATTGATGGCTATTCAAAGGTATTTGAAACTAAAGAGCGAAAAGAATGTAAAAGTTATCCGTTCAATGGATTTAATATAAAAACAAAATTATTACTTATGCCAGCTCATGGCGGCGTGGCTGGAGTATCTAATAATTACAGAAAATATTGGTTTAATAATTTTACTGATTTTGCGACTAAAATTGGTTAGGAATAATCGGCACGGTTCCATTTAATTGACATTGTCCGCAATCCCTTGCTATCCCCATATTTCCGGCGATTGGGTGCTTCTTGATGATCTGCGAAAGAAGTAGAATGTATAACGAGCGGCAGGGAAGGCATAATCGGAAAAATGGTGCCGCTCTTCATCGCTTGACATATGTAACTCTTTTGTCTTATGTTAGTGCCATGAAAATCAAAATTATTATTTTCGGATTATTATTTGCTATTGCTTTTTTAGTTCTTGCGGGCTGCCAGGCACGTCTTACTACAGTTGTTACGTCCATCCCGTTAGAAACACCTAAAAAAGATTATTCTCGTCAATTGCCACCGGGCGAACTTGCGCTGCGAAAGATTACCGATCCCAACCAGATTCCCGACTACACCAAGGCTTGCGCTAATATTGATGGCTTGAAGGATGCAATCGCCCGCAGTTTAAGTTATATGGCAAAACCATCCAGCGAGAAGTTCTATCCATATGGCGACATTACTCATGAGCATGCGGTAAGGAGTCTTCAAGAATTGGATAAACTTGTTTCTCTGAAATTGCCCCCGCAGGAAATGAACAAAATTTTGCGGGAAAAATTCGATACGTATATTTCAGTCGGCTGTGATGATCAGGGAACAGTATTGTATACGGGATATTATACGCCGATTTTTGACGGTTCTCCCGTGCGCACGGATCGTTTCAAGTATCCTTTATACAAGACGCCTGCCGATCTTATAAAAGATGATGATGGAAATATTCTGGGACAGAAGGAACCTGATGGGAATATCCGGAAATACCCGAGCAGAGCGGATATACAAAAATCCAATATGTTTGTCGGCAATGAGCTTGTCTGGCTTAGCGACCCGTTTGAGGCTTATATTGTGCATGTGCAGGGTTCAGCCAAAATAAAAATGCCGGATGGTAAAATCGAAGGTGTTGCCTATGCCGCTCACAACGGTTGGGAATACGAGAGTATCAGGAAAAAAATGATATCCGATGGGAAGATGGCCGCGCAAAATATCAACATGAAAGTCATGATTGATTATTTTAAGGCTCATCCTGATGAAGTTGATATGTATGTTAATGAAAATCCCCGATTTGTTTTCTTCAGGTCTGAAACAGGCGAACCGAGAGGTTCACTCAATGAGTCGGTAACTCCATTTAGAACGATTGCGACGGATAAATCCATTTATCCCAGGGCGATGTTTGCCTTTGCTGCCGTTGATCTGGATAAGCCTGTCGGGTTTGCTTTGGATCAGGATACGGGAGGCGCTATCCGGGCTGCAGGCCGTTGTGATGTTTATATGGGTGTAGGCGATGCTGCCGGTGAACTGGCCGGGAAAACATACCGCGAAGGCCGGCTTTATTATCTCTTTGTCAAACCTGATAATGATAAGACCACGGAGCAAGGCAGCCAGAAATAATCCGGGATGGGTCTGTTGGATTTTCCCGGCTTTCCGCTTGCCCAGGCATTCCCGGCATGCGCCGGGCAGGCTGCTGGGTTCTACTGCGGGGATGACAAGGGTTTAAATCCCTCCTTTTGCTTGTGACCTTTAGGTTATAAAGGAGGGTTAGGGAGGATTTTTAAAATCCCCCTCAATCCCCCTTTAGCAAAGGGGGAAGTAAAATCCCACGTCGCTCCGCTCCTGAAAGTGTAAGATGTGTTCATAATCCCGCTACTATGCTTCGGGGACAATTCCCAATCCCGATTTATCGGGATTGGATAGTTCGACTAACTCTTCAACCTTCGTCCCGACTTCTCGGGACTCGGTTTCAGAGAGTCTCACTACCACCTATGCTTCGAACTTCGTTAATGAAATATCAAAAGGTTTTCATTGTCCTACGTCACTTCGTTCCTAGGACAATTCGGCTATCAAGTTTCAGCACACTCTGTTTCTGAAACTTGTGCCTCATTGTCTCACGTCGCTATGCTCCTGGGACAATTCCACCTACGCTTCGAACTTCGCTGCGCTCGCTCTTAGCGGGTGTCATTGATAATTCGACTTGACATGTCGAAATTTCATGATATGTTCATGACATGCAAATAAAAAGAAATGCAGAGATTGAAATATTAAACAGGCTTGTTAAGAACAATCCTGTCGTCGCCATTTTAGGTCCCAGGCAGTGCGGCAAGACAACGCTGTCCCACCAGTTTTCTTCGCAATGGAAGTCTGAGGCGACTTTCTTTGACCTGGAACATCCGCGGGATGTTCAGCGCCTTGAAGAACCAATGCTTGCTCTGGAGAATGTCAGCGGCTTGGTCGTAATTGATGAAATCCAAAGAACGCCTGATTTGTTTCCCGTGCTTCGCGTACTTGCCGACCGCAACAAAAAGGCAAAGTATCTAATCCTGGGGTCCGCATCACGGGATTTAATAAGACAGTCTTCGGAGACGCTGGCCGGCCGTATCAGCTATCTGGAAATAGGGGGGTTTTCATCCCAACTGGTGGGAGAGTCAAAAACGGAAAAACTATGGATCAGGGGGACTTTCCCCAGGTCTTTTCTGGCCTCGGATGAAAAGGTATCTTATCAATGGCGACAGGATTTCATCGCTACTTTTTTGGAAAGGGATATTCCACAGTTGGGCTTTAATATTCCGGCCAAAGCATTAGGCCGCTTCTGGAAAATGCTTGCGCATTATCACGGTCAGATATTCAACGCTTCGGAAATCGGCAGAAGCCTGGGTGTATCGGATCATACAGCGCAACGATATCTGGATTTACTTTCCGGCACGTTTATGGTTCGTCAATTAAGGCCGTGGTATTACAATACAAAAAAGAGAATTGTCAAAAGACCTAAAATTTATTTCCGCGATTCGGGAATCCTGCATGCGTTGTTTGCTTTGGAAAATAAAAAGGATGTCCTGTCGCATCCAAAACTAGGAGCTTCCTGGGAAGGTTTCGCTTTGGAAGAAGCGATAAAGACAGCCCGACTTAAAGAAGATGAGGTCTTCTTCTGGAGTGTTCATGAGGCCGCCGAGATTGACTTGGTGTTTCAAAAGAAAGGACGGCTCTATGGTATTGAGGTTAAATATGCTCAAGCGCCAGGAAGTACGAAGTCCATGCGATCCGCAATGGCCGAGTTGTCGTTAAATCATTTATGGATAATTTATCCCGGTAAGAAATCATACCCTCTTGATCGAAATATCACTGTAATTCCTTTGTCAGACTTAAATAAAATAGAGATTTCAAAATAAGTGCCGTAACTGTGCTAATAAAAGACGGGGGGAAGTAAAATCCCACGGCACTTCGTGCCTGGGATATTCTTAATGTGTTCACTATCCCGCTACGCTACGCTTCGGGGATAGTTCGACTAACGCTTCAAACTTCACTGCGTTCGTTTTCAGCGAGTCTCACTAAAAATGCAACCCTCAATATGCTGAGGTTCCACCGCATGTTGAGGCCAAACGAATCATTTCATACATTCCATAATTTCCTCATATTAGTCTAACCACATACTATTAATGGATGAATTAGAACTTCTGATTATTTCCGGTTGTTGGCAGGCTACTTGCAGCTACTGTCGGTATGATGTTGGTCATAATATGAGTGTCCTTACTTAAGAAGTGCATGGAATTGTCACAGATCATTGCTTCACTGTGCGGTTCAATGCCGACGCGGAAGGGATGCCGGTCCAGCAGATAAATAAAAAACCTAAAGGAGAACGTATGAAATCGAGCAATCAAGACAAAGCAGAAGGTAAGTTTCACGAAGTGAAGGGTAAGGTCAAGGAGGTTGCCGGGAAAATAAGCGACAATCCAAAGTTGGAAGCGGAAGGTACCGTTGAAAAGATAACCGGCCATGTTCAGGAAAAGATCGGTCAGGTCAAAAAGGTTTGGGGGCAGTAGTAAGAACGGCGTATCTTGCATCAAAGGGAAGCAACCAATTGGCGAGATCATCATGAATCGCAAAGTGTCAGCCCTCTCTTAGACAAAGGGTAATATCAAAATTAAAACTATTTTAACAAGGAGGATTTACAGATGAAGCGTTTAGTATTATTTGTTGTTGCATTGGTTTTCGCATTTTCCACCACCGTTATGGTTGCTGTCAAGACAGCAACAGCTGCCACTGAAGAAAAAACCGAAATAGAGGCCGTAAAGGCTGACGCGAAGGTTGACGAAGCTACCATAAAGGCTGACGCGAAGAAAGCGCGTGCCGAGAATAAAGCCGCAAAGAAGAGAGCTGCTGCCGAAAAGAAAGCCGCGAAGAAGAAAGCCGCCGCCGAGAAGGAAGCCGCAGAGAAGGTTGAAGAAGCAAAATAAGTTGATTACAATTTAATTAGGATGAAAAAAGGGACAGACTAAATCTGTCCCTTTTTGGGGCCCCTCCTTGAGGTTAAGAAGCTTTTTATTCCTGAAAGCGTTAGATCTTGCTTTATTTCCGGGGTAGGAAGAAAGGGTAGGTGGATTTATGCCGTGGACGGGTAAAAGTTTTAGGAGCAAGCACAATAAGAAGTTGAGTATAGAACAGGCGCGGGAGGCTGCGAAGGTAGCGAATGCGATATTGCATGATACTGGTGATGAGGCGAAGGCAATTAGGATAGCTAATTACGAAGTTGGCAAGAAGAAGAAATAGCTGGCTGAGAAAATCCGTTAATTAATTATTGAAAATTAATCGGGGACGGTTGCATTTAATTTATATTATCAACACTTTTTTTCTGAAGTTTGGGTCTCATTATCAGAGAGTCTCACTACGACTTGCAAATATCACTATACTGCGCTTGTGATATTTGAGTCTCATTAAAATTTGGGACTCTGATCCCCCTGCGCTACGCTTCGGGGATAGTTCGTCCAACAAATTTCAGTGCGCTGCGCTTCTAAAATTTGGGACTCACTACATTTTGCGGTTTATATTGACATACAAGATAATTCTCTATATGTTCCCACAATGAAAAAGGAAGTTCTTATTAAAAAGATAAAGTTGCAGAATATGGCGGTCCTGATTGAATTTCTCACGGGATCGGGCCTTGCTATCTTTTTCCACCGGGTACTTCAATATCCGGAGGCTGCCTATACCATATTTGGCATCGGCATCCTCTTGTCACTGGTCACTTATCTGTGGCGGGAAGATATCGAAAAGACTCGGGAGGAACTGATTGAACAGTATCACCATGCCCACGAGCTCACGTTTGCCGTAGTCCGGATCAGCGATCCCGAATGCCAGAGCAAAGCCCAGGAGTTGATGGCGTCTACAATGGGGACTATCTCGCTTTTGCAGCAGGGATATATTCCCATGGATGAGGCGGAATTCTACCTGGAAGGGGCCAAACAAATGGAACAGGCGGTTCACCAGGTCAAGACGGCGGACCGTATAACCACGGGATGGGATTCCCGCGGCGCCTTGCATAATTTCTATCAGGCCAATCTTCACGCCATTGAACGCGGCGTGAAAATCACCCGCATATTTGTCGTTAAACGCGAGAACCTAGCCGAGACGGATTTCCAGAAGGTTCTCATCACCCAGTGCCACGGTGGTATTGATGTACGCATTGCCTTCCACGATGAACTCCCATCGGCAACCGACATCACCAGCCGGAATACCGACAGTTCCTTTGATTTTGCTATCTACGACGACAAGGTAATTACCGATGTCTTCAGCAAGCCGGGAAAATACTTCGGCAGAAAAACCAGAGAACCTATGGAAGTGGCCAAATATCTCCATCTGTACGAACTTGTCGAGCACAGCGCATATGCTGTTACCATGGAGGACGATAAGATCATCCTGGCAGGTGACATCATTCCTCTTATTTCGTAAAAGCCATTGCTTCGTTGAGGTAATATGCTGGAGTTATCCGACTTGAAAAAGCTGGCAGAAATGCCCACTGCCGAAAGGGCCTTCTTAAGTGTCTATCTGGCAGGTCCGCATTCTGTGGACGAGCTTGAGAAGAAATTTGAAAGAATACGGCGTCTGCTGAAAACCGGCGGCACGGAAAAGGATGAAAAAGAGTATTTCGACGACAATGTCCGTTTGGTTACAGAGTATCTGGATCGCTGCCCGCTGAAGACCGGCGCGCTCTGTATTTTTTCGTGTCAGGTCTTCGACGTATTTCAAACAATTCCTCTTACCGAACATGTTGAAGACCTCATCCACATAGACTCCTCGCCATTCATCAGGCCACTCGCAGAATTAATCGAAGGACATGCAACAGCAGCCGTTGTTGTCGCCGATAATAAGAAGGCCCGTATCTTCGTGGTCTCTATGGCCGAGACAGGTTCTGAAGAGGTGATTAAGGGCAATGTGAAGAATCATGTCAAGGTGGGCGGGTGGTCGCAACAGCGGTATGAGCGCCGGCGCGACAATGAACTCCATAAGTATGCTCTGGAGATAGTTGAGGCCCTGGCAAAGATCTGTAGTTCGGAGGAGATTAACCACATTCTCATGGTGGGAAGTAAGGAAACCTTACAGGCCATTCATGAGAATATGCCTCAAGAGCTGCAAGATAAAGTTGTAGAAAAGGCAATCGACTTGAGTAAGGGAGACGCCTCTATAAACAAGGACATTATGGATCTTTTTTGTGAAGAGGAGCTGACGACCGGATTGGAACACTGGGAAAAAATCCGTACAGAATACCTGCGGGGCGGTTTGGCTGTTATCGGTCCGGAAGATGTCCTGAGTATGGCAAAGACTCAACGAATAGAGCACGCCGTCGTTGATCGTACACTTCAACCTCCCGGGATGCGTTGTCGCGATTGCGACAACCTGAATATTGGCTTGGTTAAGTCCTGTCTGGCCTGCGGCTCTCAGTCCTTATATGAGGTAGAGGTTTTTAACGATATTCTGGATATGGTGTATCAGTCGGGAGGTACTGCTCACTTTACCGAACCCATTCAAACACTGACCGATGCGGGTGGTATAGCAGCCCATCTGAGATACTGAGAAGATGAGATAGCCGGTACTGATATTCCATCAGGCTAATGCGCCGCCGTACGCTGATTGAAAAAATAAGTGGAGCCCCCTCCAGCAGGAGCCGGAGGCTCCCTGTAATAACGCGACCTCCCGCGAGTTACGGCGCATTCCTCCCCCGGCTGGAGCCGGGGGATTCCAAGTCTCGCGGGATCGAGGATGGTGCTATTTAATGTTCCTGGAGTTACCCTAAATAACCTAAGGGTCACGCCGGGGCACTTCGCCGCCCCTTCGTAACCTAAAATAACCTAAAGGTCACCGTGGGGTCATCATGACGGGAATGACAAGGGTATAAATGCCCTCCTTTTGTAAAGGAGGGTTAGGGAGGATTTTACGATCATTTTCAAAATCCCCCTCAATCCCCCTTTAGCAAAGGGGGGAAGTAAAATCCCACGTCGTTGCCATTTATGTTTGCGGGATAATAAGATGTACTCAAAGTCCCACGTCCCTGCCAAATATGTTGGCGGGATTGTTCCTCCTGCGCTTCGAGTTTCACTGCATTCGCTCTCAGCGGGAGTCACAAGCACTGTGCCTGGGATATCACGGATATCTTCGATACCCTCCGCCTATGGCGGGATAATTCGTCCAACAAATTTCAGTCGCAGATGACCTTTAGGTTATGCGCTTTGCTTCTGAAACTTGGGACTCACTACGACTAACGCTTCAATCGTGGTCCCGACTCGTCGAGACTAGATTTCAGCGAGTCTCATTAGGAGCAGATGTGACAGCTAATAAGAAAATATCGCTGCGCAACAGGAAGAGTGATCTCAGAAAACTGGTCACTTTAATGAACAGGCAAAATAAAAGATTTATGCCGCCATTTGATCCGATCCTCAAAACTATTGATTTGGTTATCACGCCGGAAGAGCTCGACCTGCTTTTAAAAATGGGCACTGATTTGTACTCATATGAACAGGTTGCCGCTCTGAGCGGCATGAGTAGCGAAAAATTTATTCCAATATTCGAATCCCTTAAACAAAAGGCATTCGTAGGAATAAAACTTTCTGAAACAAATGAGGAACGATATACCCTCCATCCTTTTATCGTCGGCTGGTTTGAAGGTATTGTCACGTATTTAATCGGCAAACCCGAAGAAAAAGAATTTGCGCAAAGATATATGTCATTTTTTGATTCGCTGCGGAATCGCAATTACTTTCCCGTCCGGAAAGTAATGAATGTCATGGGCAAGTACGCGCCTGTATCACATCATAGTGTCGGCATGGTTCAAGAATCAAAAAATGTAAAGGGAAAGTCCACTATCATTATTAATGAAACAATAGTTGCACCGGATTCCAAGATTTATCCGACAAATTCCATTAATGATATGATCATGGAATATGGAACTAAAAGCATCATCGGTCAATTCAAGGCATGCATGTGCCGGCAGGTTATGGCCAATGTTGATGATCCCTGCCGCTTTAAGATGCCCGACGACATAGGATGTATGGGTTTGGGCGATAAAATTAAACCTTATCTGAAATATGGATATATGCGTCAAATCAGCAAGGAAGAAGCTTTTGATATTATACAGAAAGCAAGAGATTATGGCGCTGTTCATTCGGTGTTCCATGAGCAGGATGATGCAAATCTCCCTCAAACCGGTTTGTGCAACTGCTGTTGGGACTGTTGCGGAATATTCCGATCATACAACATGGGCGCTGTACCTTTGCGCTATAGCTGCTATTACATAGCTATGATTACAGATAGTTCAAAATGCACAGGATGCGGAAAGTGTGAAAAGTACTGTCCAACTGCCGCAATATCAGTCTTAGATAAGAAAGTAGTGCTCGATAAAAAGAAATGCATTGGATGCGGTCAATGCGTTCATCAGTGTGCCCGTTTTGTTGTTGAGCTCATCGAGGACAAACGCACAGCATTCCTGCCGATGCTCAAAAAATCTGAGGCAAGAATAAAAACATAATACCCTCCTTTTACTTGTGACCCCGCGTGACCCCTAGTGACCTTTAGGTTATTCAGGTTATTTAGGTTGTAATGGAGGGCTAGGGCGGATTTTAATATTTGTGTTTATCATCCCACGGCGCTACACTTCTGAAATTCGGGACTCACTACTTCGCTAAGCTCGTTCTTAGCAAGTTTAATTGAAGGAGGTACATAAAATATTTTACCATCAATAACATGCCGGTTATTTCATCACAGTACTGGAATATGGTTCATGGTAACACGCCTCAGGAAGTGCTGAAGGATCTTGAAGGGTTGCAGACAATGCGGACGCTGGGACGGAATATGGCATGGCTTTTAAAATCAATTCAAGCGGGTAAAAAAGCGGGGGTTGCTCTGCCGGAAAATGAAGAAAGGGTGTGGACAAATTTTATTAGGTAACTCTTTTGGTATAAGCATAAGGAGCATTCAGAAAGATATGAAGGCAGATAGACTAATGAACAACCACGGGTATGAACCCCAAAGCAATCTTTTGAAATTTAAGTCTCATAATCCTCCGCTTCGCCCGGCATGCGCCGGATTTCACTTTCGTAATTGGAGTTTCACTAATATATTAATATCTACCGCAATCAAATCACGGAAAGTTAGACTTCATTGTAGAATATTATTCCTGTTTGCCTTTTCCATTTGTCTCATGTCTTGTGCGACTTGGATACTGGGGAATCCATCCTTTACTCTTCGTAGAGTCAGTCTCAGTCCGATCTCCTTCACAGAGTCTAATCTTCTCCTTGATATCGATGTACAAAATCCAAACCATTTTGATCTTACACTCACGTCTTTTGGATGCAGCATTTACCTTAAAAATGAGGAAATCGGAAACGGCCACTTGGGAAAAGAAATCTTGATCCCATCATCATCAACAACGCAGATACAGGTACCACTCACTGTAAAATATAAAGATTTGAGTGGAATCATGAAGGTTATTTTAACAGAACGTGACCTGCCTTATAAGATAGAGGGAAATGTCAATGTCAGTTCGGTATTCGGAAGCCTCAATTTCCCTTTCTCAAAAGATGGACGCATCAACTAGGGAATAATCGGGGACGGATCTAATTAATTATTTTAAATTTCTGGATTTATACCCTCAAGGGCACCGTGGGAGCACGCGAGGTCATGAGCGACCGGTATGACAGAATTGGGGGCGATGACGAAAGGTTTAAATCTCTCCGGGTAATATTCCCCGAAGCTTGCTTCGCTTGGAGAGTAGCTACCAACCATGAGATACCCCGCAGCTTGCTGCGGGGAGGTTCATTACCCTCCTTTGCTAAAGGAGGGTAGGGAGGATTTTAATATTTGTGTTTATTATCCCGCGGCTCTATGCGCCTGGGATACCACGGATATCTTCGATATCCTCCACCTGTGGCGGGATAATTTCCAATAGCCAAAGGCTATTGGAAAATTCGACCGTCTGTGTTGGATTATTGGACATTTTACGTTTTCAGCAATAATGTGTTGCCACACGGTGAAATAGATGATACTACGTCCTTGTCAGTGAACCACAGGGGGTCACCATACCCTGTGGTTTTTTTATTGTGAAACTCCAATTCTGAAGCGTAGCGCTTCGGAATTGGTAAGTTGTAATGAGACTTGCTGAAAACGAACGAAGTGAAGATTGAAGCATTAGTCGAATTATCCCGCGCAGCGGAGGGTAATGAGACCCAAGTTTCAGAAGCAGAGCGTATAACCTGAATAACCTAAAGGTCACCATAGGGTCATCTAAGACTGAAACTTGTAGGTCGAATTATACCCGTGATTCTATACGAGGAGTATCAAACAAGCATGATTGCAGCAGCAAATATCACTCTTGCCTATGGGAAGAGAATATTATTCAAAGATGTTAATATCAAATTCACCCCCGGTAACTGTTATGGGCTGATTGGCGCAAACGGGTCGGGTAAGTCCACTTTTCTTAAAATTCTAGCGGGTGAGCTGGAGGCCGATCACGGTGAAATTATCGTTGGCCGTCGGGAACGCATAGCCGTTTTACGTCAGGATCAATTTGCTTTCGACGATGAAATCGTTTTCAATACGGTCATCATGGGTTACAAACGGCTTTATAATATCATGAAGAAGCGCGAAGATATTTACGCCAAGACCGAATTTACGGAAGAGGACGGTTTGCGCTCGGCTCAGATTGAGTCGGACTTTTCTGAAATGAACGGCTATGAAGCAGAAGCTGAAGCCGCCGTGCTTTTGAGCGGTCTTGGCATATCCGAAGATTTACGGACAAAAAAGATGAGAGACTTGGAGGCTGGTGACAAAGTCCGCGTGCTCCTGGCCCAGGCCCTGTTTGGCAATCCGGATATCTTGCTGCTGGACGAACCGACCAATAATCTCGATCTTAAATCCATTAAATGGCTGGAAGAGTTCCTCTCCCGCTTTGCCAATACGGTCATCGTGGTTTCCCATGATCGTCACTTTCTGAATCAGGTCTGCACGCACACTGCGGATATCGATTTCGGGCGGATTCAGATTTATGTCGGCAATTATGATTTCTGGTATCGAGCCAGCCAATTGCACTTTAAACAGAAACAAAATGATAACCGCAAAATGGCTGAAAAAGCTGAGGAACTGAAAGCTTTTATCCAACGCTTCAGCGCCAATGCCTCGAAGTCCAGACAGGCCACGTCGCGCAAGAAACTGCTCGATAAGCTCACTATGGAGGATATGCCGACTTCATCTCGAAAATATCCGTACGTGGTCTTCACGCCGGAGCGCGCTTGCGGCGATGTTATCCTGACCATTTCCGGACTGACCAAAGAAATTGATGGCGTTAAGGTTTTGGATAACCTGGACATGATGGTACGCAAAGGCGACAAGATTGCTTTTACCGGCAGCAACTCCGTTGCCCGCACAACCCTTTTCCGGATTCTGGCCGGTGAACTAAAACCGGACAGCGGCAGTTTCCGCTGGGGTGTGACCATCACTCGCGCCTATTTCCCTCAGGAGAATAGCGAATTCTTTGAACAGGAAATGACCCTGATTGACTGGCTTGGTCAATATTCACCGCCCACGGAAGGTGAAACCTTTGCGCGTGGCTTCTTAGGCCGAATGCTTTTCTCCGGCGAAGATGCCCTGAAAAAAACCATCGTTCTCTCCGGCGGGGAACGCGTTCGCTGCATGTTATCGCGCATGATGCTGACTGGTGCAAATGTCCTGATGCTTGATGAGCCGACGAATCATCTTGATCTGGAATCGATTACAGCTCTCAATGACGGATTGATTACCTTTTCCGAGGTTGTTCTGTTTTCCTCCCATGATCAGGAATTTGTCTCCACCGTTGCCAACAGGATTATCGATATCTCTGAAGGGGGCGCCCGTGAATGTAATCTGGATATTGAAGATGATTCGGACAGGCAAGGATATATTGCGGAGGCAGGATGAGCTGCGCTTGCGCCACACCGATTTGAGTTTTTCTCCGGGTTTTTCGATCCGTTCATTTAATGCAAGGGGCATCCGCAAGGCGCCCCTTTTTTTTTGCGTCTGAATAGGGGGCCGTTTACTCTTGACAATTGATACTCAGAAGTAATTTGCCTTGTCGGAAAAAATCAGGTATGGTTCTATTTAAATTCCCTATCAGTTCTGATTGTGCTCTTATGGGAAGAATGTGAAGAGCGTTTTAAGAAGTGGCGTAAGTGAAATATGGTTTTAGTGTTGATGCTATTTGAATATTAAATTTTCTGGCTTCCGCCGGAATGAAAGATAATAAAAGGAGATTACAATGAAAAATCTAAATTATATGAGCATTGCTGAAGATGCCATAAGCAAAATCAAAAAAGGAGCTTTCTTAACCGTTAAGGCCGCGGACGCGCTCAACACCATGACAATCGGGTGGGCCACTTTCGGATTCATCTGGCAAAAGCCGGTGATGATGGTGGCAGTGCGCTCTACCCGTCACACCTTTGGTATTATAGAAAAAGCTTTAGACTTTACAGTTACAATACCTTCAGGTGATATGGGCAAGGCAACCGCTTTTTGCGGATCGAAATCGGGCCGGGATGTGGATAAGTTCAAGAAGTGCAATCTGGAAACAGCCGAAGGCCAGAATGTCGTGTCGCCGATCATCAAGGTGCCGGGGATTCATTATGAATGCAAAATAGTTTACAAGTCCGCCATGAATCCGGCGCATCTGGATAAAAATTATGATAAGGCCATCTATCCGCTAAAAGATTACCACACCCTTTACTTTGGCGAGATACTAGCCTGTTACGAAACAAAATAGGACGTGGCTGCTAAAAAACGCTAATACCCTAAAGAGCATACATGGTCTGCTGTTTTGCGCTGCAAACCGCACCGCTCAACGTATTACCAAATGCGCCTCGCGGTTCGATTTCTTGAGCGCCATGCATCTGAGCATTCGGCGTGCCCCTTAGGGTATTTAAATAGCCCCCAAAACAAGCGAGGGCACGAGGGGGCGGAAAGTAGTATATCCCTCGTCCCCGCATAATATGTTGGCGGGATTGTAAGATGTGTTCAGAGCCCCGCTACGCTTCGGGGACAATTTCCAATAGCTTTTGGTTATTGGATACCAATGTATGCTTTGCATACAGGATAATTCCACTTGCGCTTCGAACTTAGCTATACTTGTTCTTAGCGGGTGTCATTGCAATGACAATGCAGTTGAGGAACAAACATGTCTGACCTTAAACGAAATAATCTTGATAAATCACTATCCCCTTATCTTCTGCAGCATTCATCCAATCCTGTTTGGTGGCAGGAATGGAGTGCGGAAATAATTCAATACGCAGTTGACGGGAAAAAACCGCTTTTTGTTTCCGTTGGCTATGCAACCTGCCATTGGTGTCACGTAATGGCGGCTGAGGCTTTTTCGGATATTGATACCGCCAACTTTCTTAATAGCCATTTTATCTGCATTAAGGTGGATCGGGAACAAAGGCCGGACATAGATCAATTTATGATGCAATATCTCACCGCACTAAGCGGCAATGGCGGCTGGCCTCTCAATGTATTTCTGACTGCCGATCTTCGTCCTATTTATGCGCTTACTTATGCGCCTGTGCGCTCAAGTGGTCCGCAGCAATCATTTTTAAGCATAGCTAAAAAGGTTCATGAGTATTATGAAAAAAACGCCGATGATATTGAGCCATTTATCACCAAAGAAGTACAACCGCCGATTGCCGGGGAAGAGTCTTTAGTAAAAAATCTATTATCCTATTACGATCCCGATTATGGCGGTTTTGGCCCGGGACAAAAGTTTCCTTCGCATTCCACGCTGTTATATCTTTTGTATTTCCTTTGCGTTGAAAATAACCCTGATGTTCAAACCATTTGCCGCAAAACTCTTGATGCCATGCGTTTAGGGGGCCTGAACGATCATCTGCAAGGCGGTATTTTTCGCTATTGCGTGGACCGCCAATGGACAATTCCGCATTTCGAAAAAATGCTCTACGATCAGGCAATGGCGCTGTGGTGTTATTCCTTAGCTTATAAGGTTATTGGAAAAAGCGAATATAAAAAAATGGCGGAAAGTATTGTCCGTTGTCTCGATGATTGTTTTGCGGATAATGGATTGTTCATTTCGGCGCATGATGCGGATACGGAACATGTCGAAGGGGCGACTTATGTTTGGAGCTATACTGAACTTAAAGATTTCCTCGGGCCGGATGAGTTTAAACGATTTTGTGCATCGTACGATATTGATGAGCAGGGCAACTTTGAAGGCCTTATTCACCTGATTAGAAAAAATGATGTTTCTCTTTATGATATTGAGGATAAGCTCCTGTTTCTGCGTAATAAACGGGCACAGCCGGCGCGTGACAATAAAATTATTTGCGGGATAAATGCGTTAGTCGCTATTGCCATGATTCAGGCAGGCCGGAATCTGGAGAGGCCTGAACTGGAAGAAAAAGCCGCACAGATCATAAGGCGTTTGATTGATCTATTTTGGGATGGCAAAACCCTAGGGCATTCCTATTACAATGGAGCAAAACAAAATAAAAATTTCTTATTCGATGCCGCGGCGCTGCTTACCGCAATCAGTATGATCTATGAAAATGATGCATCATGGAATACGCTGATGACGACAATAGCCGCCTATGTTGAATCGTTCAGAGACGGCGAAAAATGGGTGGAGTCAAGAGCGGCTGATTTTCAGCAGGTTTTCGCGTCATGGTTCGATCACCCAATTCCTTCGAGTGTCAGTCTCGCCGAAATGGGCAGAACGCGCGTCGCTTTGCTCACCGGGAAGGAAACAAAGTTTAAATCCTATCGGGCGTCTTATCAGGCCGATTTTTTCAATATCACGGTGATGATGAATAACGGGCTTTTCCATGTGATCAGCTCTAAGAGCGCTGTTGCGTGGTCTGAACTATCACCAAATACTCTGCAAACGCGCGGTGAAACCCAAACCGATTGTTACAGAGGAACATGCAGAGTACTGAAGGAAAAATAAAATAGTTTTTATGCCCTCCTTTCTTAAAGGGAGGTTAGGGAGGATTTTTAAAATTCCCCTCAATCCCCCTTTAAGAAAGGGGGAAGTAAAATTCCACGTCCCTGCCAACAACGTTGGCGGGATTGTATCCAATAGCCTTTGGCTATTGGGAACTAATGTATGCTTTGCATACAGGATAATTCCACTTGCGCTTCGAACTGTGCTATGCTTGTTCTTAGCGAGTGTAATTATAATTCAACTAACAAAATTCAGTCGCAGATGACCTTTAGGTTATACGCTACGCTTCTGAAACTTGGGACTCACTAGGAGGCTTATATGGAATTAGCTGCTGCAATAAGGGGAAGAAGGAGCATTCGTAAATTCAAGGCGCAGGATGTACCAAAAAGTGTAATTACGGAGATTCTGGAGGAGGCGCGCTGGTCGCCATCATGGGGGAATACGCAGCCCTGGGACTTATCTGTATTAACTGGTAAAACACTGGCAAAATTTAAAGAAATGAATCGGCGGCAAACGCTGGCTGGTGCGGCTATCGCGTCCGATGTGCCTATGCTGGAGAAATGGCCTGATGCCATGAAAGCACGGTATGGAGAACTGGGCAAAGTTGTTTTATCAGCGCAGGGCATAAAAAGAGAAGATAAGGAAGGACGTGATAAGTACTATATGAATATGGTTGTCGCCTTTGACGCCCCATGTCTGATTCTTGCCTGCATTTCCCGGGATAATCTCATCGAATACCAGATGTTGGATATCGGCCTCATCGCCCAAACGATTTGCCTGGCTGCTCACGACAAAGGTCTCGGCACCTGTTTGTTGGCCTCAACTGCTCGTTTCCCCGCCGAAATCAGAAAAATAGCGGCTATTCCCGATGATAAAAAAATTGTTGTGGGCATCGCTCTGGGCTATCCTGATCCGTCATTTCCTCTTAATAATTTCGAACGGAATAGAGCGAAACTGGATGAATTCGTCCATTGGATGGAATAAACATTAAATTCTGGAATCACCCTAAATAACCTTTAGGTTATCAGGTTATCCGCCGGGCAAGTGAGCCGGGGGTGACAAAGTGAACATTAAATGGCACATCACAATACCATCAAGGCTAACAGTTACAATAGTCTGGTTCAGAGATTAAACATATTTCCACAGGGCGCTCCACCCTCAGAGCTGCTCTTTAAAATCCTTAAAGTTCTTTTTTCCGAAAGGGAAGCTAAACTTGTTTCTCTCCTTCCCATTAAATCTTTTACTGATAAAAAAGCAGCCGCGATCTGGAAGCTCAATCTTACTGATGCTAAAGTTATTTTGAACGATCTTGCTGACCGTGGAATTCTTCTAGATTACGAGGAAGATGGGAATACCACCTATATTCTGCCTCCTCCAATGGCGGGATTTTTTGAATTCTCCTTGATGAGGTATCGCAACGATATCGATCAAAAAATGCTGTCAGAATTATTTTATCAGTACCTGAATGTTGAAGAGGATTTTATAAAAGATCTGTTCGTTAACGGAGAAACTCAGGTGGGAAGAGTTTTTATAAACGAAAGCGTCCTGACCAGCGAAAATGCTCTCTATGTCCTGGACTTTGAGCGGGCATCGGAAGTTATAAAAACAGCTTCACAAATAGGCGTTGGTGTTTGTTATTGCCGACACAAGATGGAACATGTTGGCAAAAATTGCGACGCGCCAATGGATATTTGCCTGACTTTTAACGGCCCCGCTGAATCATTGATTCGTCATGGTATTGCCAGAGAAGTTGATGCGGCGGAAGGGCTGGATTTACTGGATAAGGCGCAGGATTGTAACCTTGTTCAGTTTGGCGAAAATGTTCAGGAGGAGGTTGGCTTTATCTGTAATTGCTGCGGCTGTTGCTGCGAAGCATTAATTGTCGCCAGAAAGTTTGGTTTCTACAACCCCGTTCACACGACAAATTTTATTCCAAAAATAATTGAAGAAAAATGTACCGGATGCGGAAAGTGTGTATCGATTTGTCCAGTAGAGGCCATGACACTCGTCACCGCCAGCGATCCGCATAAACCGGGAAAAAAGAAAGCGAAGCTGGATGGTGATCAATGTCTTGGTTGCGGAGTATGCTTCAAAGGCTGCAATGTTGATGCCCTCAAATTGGAATCACGTAAAGCTCAGGTTATTACACCTGTAAATTCACTTCATAGAATTGTGCTGATGGCAATCGAGAGGGGAAAACTTCAGAATCTCCTGTTTGATAATCAGGTACTGTTTAGCCATCGGGCGATGGCCGCGGTGCTTGGTGTTATTCTTAAACTTCCTCCCGCGAAACAAATATTGGCAAGTAACCAGTTTAGATCAAGGTATCTTTTAGCCTTGATAAAACGTTCCAAGCGTAGAGAAAAATAGAGGGGCTGTTCAAAAATCTTATGGTAATCTTACTTAATGGAGGAGGAACTCTGATATGTATTCAAAACTGGCTCCAGGGAATAAAGCTCCTGACTTTAAATTTAAAACTGCTTGGGATGATGAGTTTAATTTTTATGATGCTGTAGGCAATAATCCGGCTGTCTTGATTTTTCTGCGCTATTACGGATGCCCGGTCTGCCAGATGGAAATGGCAAAAATAAAACAGGGAATAGATCTGGCCAGGAAAAAAGGCGGGCGCGTGTTTGTAGTTCTGCAAAGCAAGCCGGAAACGATTGCTTCTTTGATCAAAAAAGACGATTTTCCCTTCACTATTATTTGCGACTCTCAAGGGAAAGTTTTCCAACTCTATGGTGTGGAAGCCGGTGGAATTATCAAATATCTGCATCCCGCCGGTTTGATTGCGGCAATCAAGGCTACCTGCCGCGGCTTCTTACATGGTAAATTTGAAGGGAAGGAAACTCAACTTCCTGCAGCGTTTGCCATGACGGCGGATAAGATCATCAAGTACGCTCATTATGGGAAGAACATTGGCGACGTGCCATCGCTGGCAAAAATGATAAATGGCATATAAACAGATGGCAGTAGATTATGGCCGGTCACTTTTATGGAAATCCAGATGCCGATCCTCAGATAAAATGGAACGTGTTTGGGCTGGTCAATAAAAGCTTTTATAATTAATCCCTTAGCAAAGATAATTTAAAGAACTTTGTTAGCAATATGCAATTGATCTTTATCGAATAAGCGTCAATCCGAAGTTGAGGTAACAGACAGACAGATTCATATTCGAGATGTTGGTTCAATTTTGGATTGACGCATGAAGAACTAAGCCGCGTGTTGTGGGCTATGGGGTTTCAATAGAGGATCTTCTCCCATAATTTACTAATACTTATCAAAAACAACCCTTTAATACCAGATCGAATGGGCTTGTCAATAAAAAAATGGTGCTTCTGCACCAACCTTATATATCTACCGCGCAGCGGTTTAGTTCTTTATATTGCAATAAGTAATTTTATGATTTATAAAAAAATAGTTTGCAGGGTAGTGAGAAGAAAAGTTTGCATTCCTTGTACGGGAAAAAGCTAACCGCGAATGAATGGATTTTTTTATACCCTCCTTTTTAAAGGAGGGTTAGGGAGGATTTTGTGAGGGAGGTTTATGCCAAACGCAGACAGTGAAAAGAAGATGCCGGATGATCTAAAAAGTTGCGTAGAATTTCATGGGCATATCTGTCCCGGCCTGGTGTATGGTTACCGGGTGGCCAAAGAGGCGATGAAATTGATGAATCTCACTCGATCTGTTGATGAGGAAGTTGTTGCCATTTGTGAAAACGATTCCTGCGCTGTCGATGCGTTTCAGGTAATGCTGGGCACTGTGGCGGGTAAAGGAAATCTGATCATCAAAAATTTCGGGAAGAATGCCTATACGGTGCTGAACCGCTCCAAACGTCAGGCCTATAGATTTTCCCGCAAGACGCGCTATGATTACACTGGTAAAGATAAGAGCGAATTTGACCGTTTGGAAGCGGCTGTTGCCGCCGAAACTGCGTCGGAAGATGATCGGCGAAATTTGAAGCGTCTGAAGGTAAGTGATTTGCTGGCGCGTCCTTTCGCGGAAATCTTTACAACCACGGAAGTGCCCTTCGATGAGCCTCTCTTCGCGCCGCTTGCGCCGTCTGAACCTTGTGCCATATGCGGCGAGATGACTATGGCGGTAAAGATGATAAAGTTAAGCGATGGACGGCAAGTATGCGTTCCCTGTTCGGAAAAAAGCCGGAAATGACTCAGGCGGTAAATATAACTAAAGTGTTATAATGTATATATTCGATAAAGATATTTTGCTGAAACAAAAAAACGAGTTCGATTTTGAAGGAGTTGTCGCGCCCAATTGGTCTATCAACGGCAATCCCAACGGCGGCTATTTGATGGCTTTTCTTGCTGCGGCTATGCAGAAAAAGAGTGATAAGAAATGGCCGGTTATTGTCACCGCAAACTTTCTTACCAAATGTGAAACGGAAAAAAAATCCAGAGTAACGGTGGAAACGATTGCCGTGGGAAAACAGTTGAATCGGTATCAGGCAAACCTGATTCAGGACGGCACTGAAAGAACGCGGGCGTGGGCGACGTTTATGGATGAAAAAAAAGGTGATAAGAACGCGAACCATTATGAAAAGGAAGCACCGGATATGCCCGTGCGGGAAGAGTGTTCGTCCTTTCCGGTACTGCCTACATACACGCTGTTTAATCACATGGATGTGTTAATGGCGCCGTCCTGTTCCGGATGGCTTAAAAGCGAAGGGGTTTTATCGCCGCGCTCCGAACAAAAAGGATGGATAAAATTCAAGGATGACAGGCCTTCCGATGCTATTTCTCTTCTTTTAATGGCGGATTCTTTTCCGCCGCCGGTGCTGGCCAGCCACGGAATGGTGGCTTGGGTTCCCACCGTCGAATATTCGGTAAGTGTCAGAGCTTTGCCGGATACTGCGTGGATCAAAGCGGTTTTCCACTCCTGTTATCTGACGCGCGATATCGTGGAAGAAGACGGCGAACTCTGGGATGAAAACGGGAAACTGCTGGCTATATCGCGGCAGATAGCGCAGTTCAGAAAATATTAAGTATACCCTTCTCCTTTCTGCTATCATTCTATAGGTTTTTTTGTGAAGTGACTTTTTATTCTCTCCTTTAACTTATGTCCCCGCATGACCCTCAAGTTATTCAGGGTATCGATTCCTCATAAAGGTGTGTACAGGTCTTCAATGTCGATCTAGAATGTGTTGAGGAAAATACTAACCATCATATAACATTTCGCCGCTATGGCCAGTTCCATCAGCACTTGAAAAGAAAAATGTTTGCTGATAGCGGGTGAGAACAGACACAAAAATACAAACATAAGTTCCGCAGAACAATAGCCCTGCAGTTAATCTGCGAAAAATATTTTCTCACTATCTTTTTAATTTGACACTATTCCAGCAGATGAGTATGAGGGTCTTCCTTGTCAATACCCAATTTTTGAATCCGTTCAATTTCATTGAGCTTCATTTTGATAACCACGATAAGTCCGATAATGGCAAACCAAAAAACAGCAAGAGTAGTGTAGATTGTGTAAGCCTCAATAGGTTTGCTAGGGAAAACGGGAATTTTTTCTTCTGCAAAAGCCAAAAATCCGAACAAGAAGATTGTTAATGCAATAAATAGTATCCTGATAAAATATTTCATAATCACACCTAATCAAAAAAACCGACAAGTGTCATTGTTATAAAATAAAAAATATAAACAACAGCAATTACTGTGAAGATTGGACTTCCCTCGTTTCTGTTTGATTTGCGATCCAGAAAGGGAATTAGAAAGAAAAAGAATATTCCGATGGAAACGCATACAATGGCTATGGTTTCTCCATTGAAGCCCATAATGGTTCCGGGAAAGAGTTTGAGTGTCTCCAGCATAAAGAGAAAATACCATTCGGGTTTAATGCCTTCCGGCGGCGGAGCAAGCGCGTTTGCTTTTTTGCCAATTTCCGGCGGCAATAAAATTGCCAGTGTCACCACAACGCCCAGCACGACAAGCCAGATTATAATATCTTTGTAAAAAACATTGGGGAAGAAAAGCTCTTCTTTGTGTTCTTTTTTTTCCAGAGAAATGGGTATGCTCATACCGTGATATTGCACAAAAAGCAGATGTATGCCGATGAGCAACAGCGATAATACCGGCAGAATGGATACATGAAAAGCATAGAAGCGGGTGAGGGTATCGCCTGTTACGTCAACGCCTCCTCTTAAGAAAATTTTGATAAAACTTCCGACAAAAGGTAAGGCGCCGGCGCCTCCGGTGGCTACTCGTACCGCGGCAAAAGCCCGTTCGTCCCAGAGCATCAAATAGCCGCTCAGGCCGAAGAAAATGGAGATGACCAGAAGAATGAATCCGGTAACCCAGAGAAACTCCCGCGGCTTGCGGTATGATTTGATCAGCAGTGTGCCGAAGAGGTGAATAAAAACAAAAACGATGCAGAGCTGTGCGCCCCAGTGATGCAGCGAACGAAAGAACCAGCCCATATTTATTTTCGTGACAATATCAATAATGCTTTCGTAAGCAAAGTCGACATGCGGAATATAATAAAAAGCCAGCAGCATTCCGGTTATGAATTGCAGGATAAAAAGGAAAAGAGTAATGCCACCCGTATAATACAGGAAATCGTATCGATGCTGAGGAATAAGTTTGCTTTTGGCAAGCTTCTTCAGTTCGGCAATATCGTAACGCTCATCAATCCAATCTTTAAACTTTGGCCAGATCAACTTTAGCTCCCTTCCTGGCGATAATCAGTTTTTCGCCTTTTTCCGTGACTTCAAAAAACTCCAGTGGTTTGGGCGGCGGCCCGGCAATATTCTTGCCTGCCTCGTCATACCAGCCTTTATGACAGGCACAGTAAAATTTTTTCTCCGCCGGCCGGTAAGCCACATTGCATTCCATATGCGTGCAAACGCCTTTCAAAGCGGCAACACTTCCATCTTCTTTTTTTAAGTAAAGCCCCAATACTCCTCCCCAGGCGAATGCTTTAGCCGAATTTTTTGGAATATCGGTAAAATCTTTTTTGTCGAGCACAACGAAATCAGGTTCTTTGCCGAGAGTAGGGAAGGCGAATTTCGCCAGGGAAAAAAGAGTGCCGGAGAAGAAGGCCAGAAGCGAACCTCCGAAAAGAGTATTGAGAAATTGTCTGCGAGAAATGAGTGAATAGTTAAGCTTCATTTTATCCCACCACCCGACATTATTTTAAACTTGTTTTTCAACATTGTTTTGCGCAAGCCTACAATACCGTCGGTCGGACGTACATCTTTCGGGCAAGCGTCAATGCAGCGAAATACAGTATCACAACCCCAAACGCCCTTTTCATTGTTGAAAATCTCCAGCGCTTTGGCGGATCTTTGATCGCGGGAATCGGATGAGAAACGCTGTAATTTGGCCAGCGCCGCGGGCCCGGCGTATTGTGGATCTCTATTCAGAACAGGGCAGGCGCCGTAACAGCAGGCGCAAAGGATGCAATTGACAAACTGGTCGATTTTCTTTCTATCTTTTTCGCTTTGGTGAATTTCTTTTTCGGGAGCGGGGCTCTTTCGTATGAGATACGGTTGTATCTTTTCATACATCTGCCAGAAAGGGGTCATATCAACGACGAGGTCTTTGATAATCTCGAAATTAGGCAGAGGCTCCAGAATGATCGTGTCCGTACCGAAAGTGGCGACCTGTGTCCGGCAGGCCAGGTCTATTTTCCCATTGATGACCATCGCGCACGAGCCGCAAATGGCTGAACGGCAGGAACAGCGGAAAGATAAAGTTCCGTCAATTTCGTCACGAATGCGCAAAAGCATCGCCAGAACGGTGAGACCGGGAATGACTTTGATTTTATAAGATTCAAAGAGCGGTTCTTTATCCGGCTCTTTGACGTCATAACGTAAAATCTTGAATGTATAAGTATCGCTCTTAATCAATATTTTCTCTCCATCGGTTGATAACGTGTAATTACTACATCTTTATAGGAGATGACGGGCTCTAAATCGTTGCCCATCTTGGCGATGGTATGCTTAAGCCAATTCGTATCGTTTCTGGTGTCGAAATCACGCCGGAAATGAGCGCCTCGGCTCTCCTCACGCAGGAGCGCTCCCAGAACGATAGTATGAGCAACTTCCAGCATATAGTCCAGTTCCAGCGCATTGTGCAATTCATAATTCATATGCTTATCCGTGGAAGAAACGCTGACGTTTCTATATCTTTCTTTTATTTTGGTGACTTCATCCAATGCTTGAGCTAATTCATCTTTAGTGCGGAAAATACCTACTTTTTCACTCATCACGGCGCCTAAATCAGCCGCCAGTTTGTAAGGCCTTTCACCGCCCGGTTTTGTCAGGCGGTTAATCTTTTTTTCAACGTTTTCTTCTAATTTCAGCAGATAATTTTCTTCCGGTTTTAAATCATGTTCGGATAATTCTTTGTCAATGGCCTGTGCGGTAAGTTTTCCAAAAACGATGGTATCGAGCAGAGAATTTCCGCCCAGACGGTTGGCGCCGTGGACACTCACACAGGCGCATTCGCCAGCCGCGTAAAAGCCCTTTATTTCGGATGCGCCCTTTTCATTGACATCGATTCCGCCCATCGAATAATGCTGGGAAGGCATGATGGGAATCGGTTCTTTAACCGGATCAATGCCGATAAAATCAATACAGATACTATGGATGCCGGGAAGCCGCTCCAGAATCTTCTTTTCACCCAGATGCCGCAAATCAAGCTGAATGTATTTCCCCAGCGGATGGTCGAAGCCGCGGCCCTCATTAATTTCCGTCTGGATACAGCGGGAAACGATATCTCTTGGAGCAAGTTCCATGGCCGTGGGAACGTAACTCTTCATGAAACGCTCGCCCTTATTGTTGAAAAGATAACCGCCCTCTCCGCGGCAACCTTCGGTCATCAGAATATTTGTGCCGATAAGTGTTGTGGGGTGAAACTGGACAAACTCCATGTCTTTCAGGCCGACTCCGGCCTTATAAGCCATGCCAATACCACTGCCTGTATTAATCAGAGCGTTGGTGGAATTTCGGTAAACCCTTCCGTAACCACCAGTGCCGAACACCGTTACTTTGGCGCGAACAGGAATTAGTTCACCACTGTGTATATCAAGAACAATTACGCCATGGCACTGGCCGTTTTCCACGCAAAGGCCGGTAACAAACCATTCGGGATAAATTTTAACATTTTTATATACAGCTCTTTCATAAAGAGTGTTCAAAAGCGAATGTCCGGTAATATCGGTGGAAAAGCAGGTGCGCGGAAATCCGCCACCGCCGAAAGGGCGCTGGGCGATAGTCCCGTCGGGAAATCTGCTGAAGGGACAGCCCCAATGTTCCATCTCATAAACAATTTTCGGGGCTTCCTTGCACATGATTTCGATGGCATTTTGATCACCCAGATAATCACTTCCTTTTACCGTGTCGAAAGTATGTTTTTCCCAGGTGTCATCACGTCCTTCAGGATTGTTTGCCAGCGAAGCGTTAATGCCGCCCTGTGCGGCAATAGAATGTGAACGCAAGGGATAGACCTTGGAGATCAATCCCACATTGTATTTATCGCAAAGACCGACGGCCGCCCGTAGTCCGGTTAATCCGCCGCCAACTATGAGAATATCGTGTGTAATCATAATTACGAAACCTGGACAAAGAAATAAATTAAGATAGCCGAAACAGCCGCCGCGGTAATGTTTGATATCCAGAACAACTGCTTTTCCTTACGGTAACCAAAATCAATAATGATGGTGCGAATACCGTAGATGCTGTGAAAAGTAAAAAGAATCAGGATAAGAATATCAATAACCGGATGCCTGTGCAGACTCAAAGCCCAGTCTGGTCTGTTATCTTTGGGTAAAAGAAAATAACCGGTTAAAATTTTGATGCCGATCAAAACGATCAGAGTCGCGCCGCTAATGCGGTGAAATAGCCAGATGAACATACGTTCCCCCTGAATTATTGTACTAGACTATGGAGTAAAAAATTTCTTTGTCAAGAATGAAATCAATCATTTTCCTTTGTAGGTTGGTTTTCTCTTCTCCAGAAATGCTTTCATGCCTTCTGTTTGATCTTCGCTGGCAAAGGCCAGAGAGAAGGATGCTCTTTCGATGATTTTGCCTGCGTAGTTACTAAGATCCTGCGAATTTTGTACGGAGAATTTGGCCAGACCAACGGCAACGGGGCTGTGCCGGGTGATCATTTTGGTCATGGCAAAAGCTTCTTCCATTAATTTATCATCAGGAACTACTTTGTTTATGAGGTTGATGGACAGTGCTTCCTCGGCAGAAATAATTTTCCCGGTAAGGACAAGTTCTTTAGCTTTTCCCGGACCGACCAGTTTGGAAAGCCGCACTGTTCCTCCGGCGCCGGGAATGATGCCTATATTGATTTCCGGCTGACCGAATTGCGCGCTTTGCGCGGCTAAGCGGATATCGCAGCCCATTGCTAATTCACAACCACCGCCCAGGCAGTAACCAGCAATCGCCGCGATATACGGTTTTCTAGATTCTTCCATTCTCAATGTGATATCCCACAACTCCGAATTGGAAAACATTTCCATAGCCGTGTTTTGCACCATAGCCGCAATATCGGCGCCGGCGGCGAAAACCTTTGGGCCTCCGGTGATAATGATGGCGCGCACATTCACATCCGTTTCCATATCGGCGATGACCCGGCCTAATTCCTCTCTGACGGTTTGATTGATTGCGTTGCGCACTTCAGGACGGTTTAGCGTAATGATGCCGAGTTTCTCCTCGGTTTTTTTATCGACAATAATAGTAGTATAACTCATAAAAATTCTCCTTCTAAATTAATTAACAATCAATGATTCTTCCGGACAAGTCAAAACAATATCTTCTTCGCTCTTGATCAGTTCTGTTGTAAGAAACGCATTGGGAAGTATGTTGTTTAAGTAATATCTGGCGGACGCGATTTTGCCCTCATAAAATATGGCCTCGCTTGTGCCTTGTTTCGCCGACGTTAGTTTTTGAGAAGCAATCAACGCCTGCTCCACAAGGCATTGGGCCACAAAGACCTGAGAACAGACACTTAATGCCCGCAGGGCATTAAGTGGTATCAACTGCCGCTTGGCATCAAAATTACCATACCAGGAATCATAGGTGGATTTAACTTCAGTCAGAGCTTGATAACCTTTGGCCAGATTTTTCATTTCCTTTTCCAATCCCTTGGCGTTCATATTGGCATCGATAAATTCCTTGATGGAAGCCAGCCAGTGTACAAAAGGTATTCCTTCCTTCATGCGCATTTTACGTCCGATGAGATCGTTGGCATGAATAAAAGATGTGCCTTCCCAAATGGTCAAAATCTTCGAATCACGCAGATACTGTTCCACCGGATATTCTGTAGAGTAGCCTACGCCTCCCAAGACCTGAATGGCCTGAGCGATAATACCTAGACTAGCCTCACTGCCATAGCCTTTGACCAGCGGCGTCAGTATTTCGGCAAATTCGCCGAATTTTTTCGCTTTTTCCTTGTCGCTGGAATTGCCCTGAATATCCAGATAATAAAAACCTTTGAAAATCATCGCCCGGATGCCTTCGACTGTGGCTTTCATATCGAGAAGCATGCGGCGAATATCTTCATGCTTGATAATAGGAACACGCTCGGAGTTTTTAATACCGAAAGGACGTCCCTGGATTCGTTCCGTGGCGTACTGCGAGGCAAAATAGTATGCTGCCGCCGCTTGAGTGTTAGAATTATGGCCTGTACCGATTCTCGATTCGTTCATCATGTGGAACATCATGGACAAGCCCTGAGAAAATCCTTTGGCATCGGGAGCAGGGCCAAGCAAAATGCCGCGGCAGTTATCGTCATCGCCGAAATTGAGCAGTGCTGTCGCCTGCGCGTGCAGTCCCATTTTGTGCTCGACGCTGACGGTGATGACGTCATTAGGTTTATCCAGCGAGCCGTCATCATTGACCCAGATTTTGGGAACGATATAAAGTCCGATGCCCGGCGAACCCGGTGCGCCTTTTTCGGGACGCGCCAGCACCAGATGGATTGTATTCTCACATGTTCCCTGGTCTCCGGCCGTGATGAACATTTTGGTTCCTTTGATTTTCCAGATGCGGGGATCATCCGTGGGATAGGAGCGGGTGATAATATCACCGGTGTCCGAGCCGAAGTTCGGTTCAGTCAGGCACATGGTTCCCTGCCAGTCACCGTTGAGCATTTTGGGGATAAACATATCATTTTCTTTCTGTGTGCCAAAACGCAGGATAAGATTGGCTGCACCGCTGGTTAATTTCACGCAGGAGGTAAGGGCAGGGCAGGCGGCGGTATTCATTTCAGCAATGGCCTTGTACAGAATCAGAGGCATTCCTGTTTCCACCTTGATACATTCGCTGCTTGAACCCCAGCCGTTTTGCTGCAAAAACCGGTATGCTTCTTTGAAGCCGGGAACGGGCGTCACCTTGCCGCTTTCGAACTTAACGCCAATTTTGTCTCCTGAAGCGTTGATGGGATTTACGATTTCACGCGCGACCTTATATCCTTCGTTCAGCAGCATTTCCACATCATCGAGGCTGAAATTTTCCTTGAATCTATCGCAGGCCAGCACTTCTTCCGTGGGCAGCCATTCTTTTAGAATGAATTTTAAATCTCTTATATCGTATTTAAATTCCATTTTTTACTCTCCTTGTTTTTAGATATCTCACTTATAAATATCAGCGAGCAGTTCCATAATTTTAGCCCGGCTGGAAGTTTTCGGATCAGCAGCCATATTTTACTGCCGGTACTATTGCGTTTATCTGTGCCGCTCTTTTTACGGACGGTCCAGACCTCTCACTATTTCGGAGCGAATGATGCGAGGCAATATCATATGATGTTTAGGACAAATCGCCTGCGGATTCTGATAAACGCAATTGGCAAATGCCACTAGATATTTTCTAATTTCATGAAAACGCACAATTTCATCCACAAAACCTTTCTTGGCGCAAAACAGAGGCCCCGACGTTTTGTCATAATGTTCAACCATCTCATTCATCTTGTCGATAACGGGCTTTAAGGGATTTCCCGAATCTTTTTCTTTGACCAGTCTTCGGGCGTAAGTTGCGGCAGCCGCTGTTTCGCTTTGCATGACATTGATTTCGGTCGCTGCCGTACCCAGTGAGAAAGCGTTATTATTATTGGCTTGAGGACCTCCCATGACATAATGCCCGGCAACAGTGCCTTTGCGTAAAACAACGAGCATCATCGGAAGATCTGTATTTTCAATGGAATAAATCAATGATTGACCTAATCCCAAAAGTTCCGCTTTTTCCGCAATATCACCCACGTCGATTCCAGTAGTGTCCTGAAACCAAATTAACGGAATCTTATCGCGGGAGCAAAGCGTTACAAATTCGCTCATTTTGATTAATCCTTGACGATAAAGCTTGCCGCCGACACCGGTATATTCATTTGTGTATTCAGGGTAATCAGGCAGAGTGCCCTGGCGATTGCCGATAGCGCCGATAAGGTAGCCGTTGATTTTTACCAAACCCGTGTATACTTCCTTGCCGAATCCCGGACGGAATTCCATATGTTCGGAATTATCCACCAGCCTGGCCAGAACTTGTTCGAAATCATACACGCCTTCTTTGTCCATCGGTATAATGGAAGTAATTTCCCTCGGCGAATATTTAGGTTCTGCGGGTTCGGATACTCGGAAAAACCGGGGATTATACGCAGGCATATCCGCCACATAATCTTTGATGGCGTCGAGAACTTGCTTCTCTTCATCAAAGACAGCGGTGAAAAAACCGGTCACATCATAATGAATTTTTACACTTCCCGGAGGAACCGATTTGAAATGTCTGGCAGCGTTAATGACATCTTCGGCTCGTTCTTCATCGAAATGACCTCTCTGGAATATACCGCTCATGATACCGCCGCCGCCCACAGCCATATTGGCTTTTTTGTGAGCGAATAGAATAGTCGGACTGACGGACTGATAGCCGCCGCCGGCGGGATTTGTTCCGTAGATGCCGGCAATAACGGGTATGCCCATCTGTTCCAGTTCGGCATTACGGAAGAAGCATGCTCCCGAACCGCGGCGATTCGCATAAATTTTTTCCTGTTCGGGAAGTTTGACACCGGAGCAGTTTACAAGCCAGACGAGTGGAACGTGAAGAATTTTGGCGACATCCGTCACCCGCAGATTGTTTTCCGCCTGCCCGGCAATCCAGGCGCCGGCCATCCATTTATTATTAAAGCCGATCAAAACGCACCATTTGCCGTTGATGCGTGCCAGACCGTCAACAACACCGGTACTGCCCGATTCTTCATTTGCCGGATCGAAGATGGTGTGCAATGGACAAAATGTTCCCGGATCGACTAAATAATCAATTCGCTCCCAGACGCTCATTTCACCGCGCTCATGCATTTTTTCCAGCGGTACGCCAACATTTTTAATCCTCTGGGCTTCGACATCGAGTTGCTTCATTATTTCTTCCGCCTGTTCGATATTGTCCTTCATGTTATCTATTTGTTCCGGCGAAAGAGCTTTTCCTAAAGGATCCATTTTTTCAAAATATTGTTTCATTTTAAAATCCTCAAATTTGATTTGATCAGCTTTCCATATTTAAGGCCCGTTTCATCGCCTCGGCTATTTTAGTGGGACTTTTTGCTACTGTGACACCACATTTCGTGAGGATGGCTATTTTGTCCGCAGCGCGTCCATTGCCGCCGCTAATAATTGCGCCGGCATGCCCCATGCGTTTGCCGGGAGGCGCCGTAAGTCCGGCAATAAAGGCGGCAACAGGTTTTCTCATATTTTCTTTGATCCATTCGGCCGCTGTTTCTTCCGCATCGCCGCCGATTTCGCCGATCATAAAAACTGCTTTTGTTTCCGGATCCTCATTGAAAAGTTTCAGTACATCAATGAAACTCAAGCCGATGATCGGATCGCCGCCGATGCCCATGCAAGTAGACTGGCCGAGTTGGGCATCTGTTAATTGTTTGACAGCCTCATAGGTGAGCGTGCCGCTGCGCGAGACAACGCCGATATTTCCTTTTTTATGAATGGCACCGGGCATGATTCCCACTTTGCATTCACCGGGAGTAATGATTCCCGGACAATTCGGACCAACAAGCTTCATTTTACTGTCCTGAAGATATCTTTTTACAACAACCATATCGCGTATAGGAATGCCTTCGGTTATACAAACGGCCAGTTCAATCCCTCCATCTGCCGCTTCCAGAATTGCCTCTGCTGCCCAGGGGGCGGGAACTAAAATCATAGAAACGGTAGCTCCCGTTGCGTGAACGGCTTCATTAAGATTGTCGAATACGGGAAATCCCTCGATTGTAGTGCCGCCCTTTCCGGGAGTGACTCCTCCGACAATATTACTTCCGTAATCACGGCACTGCGAAGCGTGAAGAAGGCCGCTTTTACCGGTGATGCCTTGAACAATTATTTTAGAAGCGCTGTTAATTAAAATGGTCATTTCTTTATCCGATAGTTTATAATTGTTTCTCAATTGGTACTTTGCGTTTTTTAATCACCCTCTGCACAATTTTAGCCGCGCCGTCTCCGAGATTATCAACCGTTTCAATGTTAAGACCCGATTGAGAAAGAAGGTTTTTTCCTTCGATAAGGCGGCTGCCATCCATCCTCACGACGATAGGAAGATTACAAGCTATACCCGTTGAGGCGTCAATAATGCCTTGTGCGATTATATCACAGCGCATAATACCGCCGAAAATATTGACAAAAATTCCTTTTACATTTCTGTCCTTTAAAATAATTCTAAAAGCTTCTGCCACTTTTTCACGGCTGGCTCCGCCGCCGACATCAAGGAAATTGGCCGGCTCGCCTCTATATTCTTTCAAAACATCCAGTGTGGCCATGGCCAGACCGGCGCCATTCACCATACATCCGATATTCCCATTTAATTTAATATAGGCGAGGTCGAGTTTTTTAGCCTGAATCTCCAGAGGATCCAGTTGGGAAACATCAATCATCTTTTCATAGTCAGGATGCCGGAAGAGGGCGTTATCGTCAAAATTAATTTTGCAGTCCATCGCGATTAATTTACCGGCCTTGCTGACAGCAAGAGGATTAATCTCAATGACTGAGCAATCTTTTTCTAAAACGATTTTATACAGGTTTTGAATTAATTTGACACAATCTTCGACAATTTTGCCTTTTAGTCCCAGGAAAATTGCAATTCCGCGGGCGTGATAGGATCGCACTCCGATGAAAGGATCAATATAAATAGTATGAATTTTTTCGGGCGACACGCGCGCTACTTCTTCGATGTCCATACCCCCTTGGGCGGAAGCGATAAGGCAATAGCGCGATGTTCGTCTGTCCAGGGTAATGGAAAGATAAAACTCTTTTTCGATTTCAACTGTTTCCTCAACAAGAAGACACTTGACGGCCAGACCCTTGCTTCCGGTTTGAACAGTCGCCAACTTTTTCTTTAGGAGATCTCCTGCTGCTTCGCAGGCATGCAGGGAGCCATTTACTTTTTTTACCCCTCCGGCTTTCCCGCGCCCGCCGGCGTAAATCTGCGCCTTCAACACGCAAAGACGGCCGATTTCCTCTACAGCCTTTTGTGTTTGCCGGACTGTTTTCACCATTCGTCCGCTAGGCACCGGAATACCGTATGCTTTCAGAATCTCTTTGGCCTGATATTCATGGATGTTCATTTCATTTTACCGGTGCAAATTTGTGCTTTGTTTAAAATAATTCTATACTCTGTTGGCAGCGAAACCGAGCGCCGCATTGGCCACGATCATTGTATGCATATTGGAAGTTCCTTCCAATGTTTCAAATTGTTTTGAATCCCGCAGAAAGCGGCCGCAGGGATATTCATCGGAATAGCCGAATGAACCGAACAGCTTCATGCATTCATTGGCGGCGTGCACCACTTCTTTAGCCCCGTAAAGTTTGGACATTGATGTTTCCATCACATTGGGAAGTCCTTTATCCTTCAACCAGGCAGCTTTGTAAACTAGAGCAGCCATTGCTTCATGTCCCATTTTCATTTCCGCGATCTGCTGCTGAATCAACTGGAATTTGCCGATCTTTTGTCCAAACTGAGATCTTTCATTCGCGTATTTTATGGAAGCTTCCAGAATAGCTCCGGAAAGTCCCAAAGCGCCTGCCGAACAACCGAGACGCGTGGAATTCAACTGGGTCATGCACATTTGGAATCCTTTGTTGACGGTTCCCAGAACAAGTTTTTTCGGTATCTTCACATCTTCAAAAGTAATTTCCGCCGTATCGGAAGCCAGCAGTCCCACTTTTTCATGAATCTTCTTACGGGTAATGCCGGGGAGGCTGTAATCCATGATAAAGCAGGTTATGCCATTGGCTCCGGCGTCCTTATTCGTCTTTACATATAGTAAACCATGATTGCAAACTGTTCCGTTCGTGATCCACATCTTATTTCCATTGAGGAGATAATGATCTCCTCTGTCTTCCGCCAGACATTTCATGGCGGCGACATCGGAACCGACATCAGCTTCCGTCATAGCGAAACTGCCGATATATTCGCCGCTGACGAATTTCGGAATGTAGTGCTGTTTTTGTTCTTCTGTTCCGAATTTTTGAATGGTCAGGGAAGGACCCCAGCATTGCATGTTGAAAGCCATGCGCCAGGAAGTATGGACTTTGGCGATTTGCTCGATGACCAGAGCGCCTTCCATAAAGCCCATGCCGTTTCCGCCGTATTTCTCATCGATGCAGAAACCGAAAAAACCTAATTCAGCCATTTTGTCGAATATTTCCTTGCGCCAATGCTGGTTTTTTTCATCTTCTTCTACATGGGGTTTAATTTCATTTTCGGCAAAATTCTTCGCCATATCCTGAAGTATTTTTTGTTCTTCGGTTAATGCAAAATCCATATTTATAGTCCTCCCGATTTCTTCTTCAAACTATTTTCTTTCCACAATCATGCAGATACCCTGACCGCCGCCGCCACATATAGTTTCCAGACCATAACGGCAATTTCTTCGGGTTATTTCGTTGATAAGTGTTGTTAAGCGCATTACACCGGTAGCACCGATAGGATGCCCCAATGAAATTCCGGAACCATTAACGTTTACTTTTTCATCCATTACATTGTCTTTGATGCCGGAAAGCCTTGCGTCAGCCAGCGCCTGAACAGCAAATGCCTCCTGAACTTCGATGAGATCTATCTGGTCTATGGCGATATTAATTTTTTGCAGAGCTTTCTGAACAGACGCGGGCACAGCCGGGTAGGTCAAGGTTGGATCAGTTGCCGCAATCGCACAGGAACGGAAATAAGCAAGGGGCTTTATTCCCAGCTCTTTTGCTTTTTTTTCGGAAGCAAGCATTATCACAGCCGCACCGTCATTTTCAGAGGAAGAGTTTCCGGCTGTACAGACACCACCGGAATAAACAGGTTTTAACTTGGCTAGTTTTTCCAATGTAGTTTCTCTTCTCGGACCTTCATCTATACTGAAGAAATTCATATGCCCGCTCTTATCTTTGCCGACAGGAACGGGAACGATTTCTTCAGCAAATTTTCCGGCATCCTGCGCCGCAATTGCTCTCTGATGGCTCCGTAATGCCCATTGATCGGCTTCTTCCCGGGTTATTTTTTCTTTTTTGGCCGCGGCCTCGGCCCAACTCATCATCGAGCTTAGCTCACCGTATCGGGCAATGGGTTGTGACATGACTCGGGCGCGCTGGATGCGATCATAGAAGGGAATTCCCCACATGGCGAGGGCGCCGTGCCCTCTGGGCATGAAGCCGTATTTTTCATGATTTTTACCTCCCAGTCCCCACTTGAGATCACCGGGGATATATAGTTCGGCCTGACTCATAGAGTCCATGCCTCCGGCGATAATTATATCGGCATTCCCTGTTTGTATTTTCATAGCACCAAAAAAAATAGCGTCCAGACCGGAACAGCAACGCCGGTCAAGAACTACCCCGGGAACTGAGTCCGGCCAACCGGCTTCGAGAACTGCCATGCGCGCGCCGTTGGCGCATTCACCGTTTTGATAAGACGTTCCCATAATCACATCTTCAACCTGAGCCGGATCTATTTTTGCCCGTTTAACTAATTCCTCCAGAACTATAGCGCCGAGTTTATAAACGGGAATATCTTTTAAAGAACCACCGTAAGCGCCTATGGGAGTGCGCACACAACTTAAAATGACTACATTTTCCATGGTTTCATCTCTCAATAATTTCTATTTTAAAAATTTACGTCTTTTCTCGGTTTCATTTCGCCTGAGGTATAATCATACCATCCTTTTCCGGTTTTTCTTCCCAAGTCCCCGCTCTGCACAAGTTTCTCCAAAATTAAAGCGGGGCGGAATTTTGGATCTTTATATCCTTCATAAAGTGTTTTAAAAACATTGAGACCTATATCGAGTCCCACAAAATCACCTAATTCGAATGGCCCCATAGGATGATTGAGTCCCAGCTTTATGGCTTTGTCTATATCTTCAATAGTTGCGACACCCTCCAGCAGGCAATTGTAAATCTCTGCTCTGAATGCTGCATTAACCCGGTTAACAAGAAATCCAGGAACATCTTTCACCCGGACGGTTTCTTTCTGCAGTTTGGCTGCAACCGTTTCAATTATTTTTGTTGTTTCTTCAGCTGTTTTAAATCCCGGAATGATTTCAACCAGACGCATTACCGGAACCGGGCTGAAGAAGTGCATGCCGATAAACTTTTCCGGACGTTTCACTGTTGCTGCCAGAGTAGTAATAGGGATGGAAGATGTATTTGTGGCAAAGATTACATCTTTATGGCAAAGAAAATCCAACTTCTGGAAAATGGATTTTTTCACCTCAAAATTTTCATAAGCTGCCTCAATAATCAAGTCGGATTTTGTTGCGTTTTCAAAAGAAGGATCTTTGCTGATTCTAGATAAAATGACATCCTTGTCGGCGACGGTTATTTTTTCCTTCTTCACTTTTCCCTCAAGTATTTTGCTGATGGAATTGAAGCCCTTGTCAATAAATTCCATCTTTACATCATTCATGATGACGTTATATCCGGCTTGCGCTGAAACTTGCGCAATGCCCGATCCCATGAGACCTGAACCGATAACCATAATATTTTTGATATCCATATTTTTACTCCTTTAGTCTGCAAATACATAGATGATACCGATATAGTTTCCCTGCGGTTGCCGCAGCCACTAAAACTTTGCCTGACGGTGCACCCGAGATCGGACTTGCTGAGAAAAAGAAATCAGTGCGTCCTCCCCTGAGTTCATGATTTTAACAAACAGCGTATCTGTGCTGCCGCCATATCAAATATTGGAGAGTCCAACACCCGGTTCATCTGCAGTCCGCCCTGCATGACGGCAAGCACCACGACAGCCTGATCGCAGGATATTCCTGGGAACGAGAACGTGCCCCGTTTTCTGCCTTTATCCAGAAAATTATCCATCCAGTTCAGGAGATCGGACACCAAACCTTTTGTTTCTTCCTGCATTGGCTTGGGCAGAGTGGTGAAATCCGTTTGCATTGCGCCGCTCAAGCAGACAGATTCGCTCTTGGTAAGATAATGCCTGTAGATTTCGAAGAAGCGATCCAGTTTATCCCAGTCGGCCATCGCTGCTATCTCCCGACGTTCGCACCATCCGCTAAAACGTTGCCTGGCCCGTTGAATAACGGCAAGCCCGAGATCGGCCTTGCTGGGGAAATGGTAATGGATTGAAGATTTTTTTATCCCGAGAGCCAAGGCTATATCGGCATAGCTGAAGCCGTTGAAACCATTTTTTAGCAGGAGCTTTTCTCCTGCGTCGATAATTTTGGTTCTTGTATTATCCGTTAGTCTTCTCATGATATGTTATCTACCAACTAGTAGATAGAATGTCAAGAAAAAAATATTACCTCAGTCTCTTAAAATTAATACCAGGCTTAATTATCAGATTTATCTATTGGTTTTTTTGTAAAGTGACGTTTTATTCCCTTAAGGACGGTTACGCACCTGCCGAGTTCGCGGTACGCCGGGATACCCGCTGTTTCAGCAAGAAATCTTAAATTGTCACAGAATTCCTTTCTTCCGACTACCCAGAAAACTATCGGCTTTTCGTGTTTTCTGACAAGGGCCGCAAGCTCTTCGAAGAATTCCGGTTCAATGAGCGGCGTAGCGTAGCTGTGAAACAAAATCGAATCAACAGCTGGGTCGTTCATCACTGCGTCAAAAGAACGTTTGAATACTTCTTCATAACCGTTGCGTTCTATGGCGATCCAAAGATCAAGAGGATGGTCGGGTTTATTCCATGGAGGAAAAAGCTCCGCGATGGACGCGAGTGTTTTATCGGAAAGCGAGGCCAGAGGCAGACCGCAATCTTCCATAAGATCGGTTGTTACGGTTCCCGCACCCCCGGAGAAGGTTAGTATGGCTGTGCCTTTTTGAGGGTGACAGAGCATCTTCTTGGAGAAAGCGCGCGCCATGTCGGTGAGTTCGGCCGGATCGAACACTTCAATTATGCCGGCCTGCCTAAATGCGCCGCTTGTAACGCGATAATTTCCCGAAAGGCTCGCCGTGTGACTTTGTGCCGCTTTTGCTCCTTCCTTGCTTCTGCCTCCCATGAGAACGATTACCGGTTTTTTTGTTTTTTTTGCGAGATTGATAAATCTTCTTCCGTCCACGAGTGATTCGAGATAGCAGGCGATGACTTCTGTTTCGTTGTCGTTTATCATGTATTCGAGGATGTCGCTTTCATCAATGTCACATTTATTGCCGATGGAACATACCTTGCTTACTCCCATAATTCCTTCCTGCAGTGCATGGAGTAGAAAGCCGGCGGAAAGCATGCCGCTTTGAACAATGAGACCCACATTTCCAGCTTTGAGCACGTCGGTCCATATGCCTGAATAAATAAACGAAAAAACATGAGTCCGATGAGCATCGATAAAGCCCATGCAGTTGGGACCCCATAATCTAATGCCCGCTTTCGCCGCGTTTTCGAGAGCCAGCTTCTGAAGCCTTTCGCCTTCCGCTCCGGCTTCATTGAATCCTCCCGATTCGATGATGATTCCCTTCACACCTTTTTTCGCGCATTCGTTCACCGTTTCCGGCAGTTCTTTTGCCGGTATGAAATATATGGCCAGATCGATATTGCCGGGAATTGAGGCTAAGTCGGGATAACAGGGCAGGCCTAATATTTCGCTGTAACTTTTATTAACCGGATAAATCTTTCCGCGAAATCCGGCAGTGATATTTTTAATGATATGGTATCCACCCTTGTCTGTGTTATTGGATGCTCCGATAACGGCAACGCTCTTTGGGTTGAAAAAACAATCAAGCATTTAAATCTTCCTCTTTCCTGTCATTGCGAGGCGCACCTTGTATGCCGCGGCAATCTCATGCATTTGGTGTTCTAAGAAATTGCTTCGTCGCTTCACTACTCGCAATGACAGCTTTATCTTAAAACAACAAGTGCGTCAACGGCAACCGGCTTGTTTCCGGATATGATCAGAGGATTTATATCTATCTCGGCAATAGAATCGTATTTCATCCCCAACTCTCCCACTCCGACAAGAGCTTTGGCCAGAGCTTCCCTGTCCACTGCCGGGCTTCCCCTGAATTCGCCGAGTATTTTTTTTGTTTTGATTTCATCTATCATTTCCAGAGCGTCTTCCTTCGAAAGAGGAGCGACCCTGAAGGTCACATCTTTGAGCGCTTCGGTGAATATGCCGCCCAGACCGAACATGACACATGGTCCGAACTGCGGATCACGTGAAAGGCCGATCACAAACTCGCGCGATCCTTTCACCATCTTCTGAATAAGTACGCCATCAAGACCTTTAATCTTACTCATAAGCTCGTCAAAGACATGCACCACTTCGTCCGAATTGCCGACATTAAGTTTTACCATACCGGCTTCTGTTTTATGGGCTAGTTCGGCGGAGCATCCCTTCATTACAACAGGATAACCGAGTTTTTCGGCCATCTGAAAGGCTTCATCTCTTGTTCTGGCGAGAGCTGCCGGTGCGACCTCAACGCCCGCTGATTTGATCACCAAACTTGATTCGTATTCCGACAGTGTCTTTTGTCCGTTTGCTACGGCTCGTTGAATTATTTCTAACATAGAATCTCCTTTAAAATTGACCTTTAGTCATTAATTTATTTTACCCGGAATTGTCAAGGATTTAGTGAGACTCATTGAGAGCGAACGAAGTGACGCTCGAAACATAAGGCGAACTATCCCCGAAGTGAAACGACGTGGGATTTGACATTAGCTGAAAATGAAATCAGACAAAATAATATTTTATCCGTATCCTGATTATTGTTAACCATAGTTGACATATTTTATAGCCGTCGGTATATTACTTCTAATTTCATAAATAATTATTTAATGCTATGGGCCGGTTGGAAGTGGCGGTCAATCCCGCTGCTTGGGAGCCTCCGGCCCCTGCAGGAGGTTGAGGCTCCACTTATTGTTACCGGTTTGAATAAAGGTAGCTTAATAATCATGCATGTAGGGATAAATTTAAAATAATTACTTCGGGAGCCGGTTTGCTGTGAGGGATTTGAACCCTAAGCGGGTGTATTCTCGTTAGGGTTTACTAAAGGCAATGAATGAAATAAGTTATTATAATTAAGGAGGGCATATGGAAAAAGATAACCTCACAGGTAATAACTGTACAAAGGAGCAGATAGGCCGAAGGTCGTTTCTGAGGAAGTTTACCACACTTCTGGGTGGGATAACCATTATGAACTGGGGTTTGTTCTCCATCAAAGATGCAGTGGCCTCTGTCCTTGGAGGGAATAAAGGCAATAATCAAGAAAAGCTCATCTTCATTGCCATTGATGCCCTTCACCCGAAATACTTTGCGCTTGATGCCAAGGGTCTGCCGGGAGGGCGCGAAGGAAACTGGCTGATGCCCAATATTCACGCCTTCCTGAAAAAGTCTTTATGGTACAGAAACGCCAAGTCCTATCTGCCCGCGGCTACGGACATGAATCATCTGAACGTGCTTGCGGGAACATCTTCCGCGCAGAGCGGTATCATCAGCGTATGGGCACAACCAACAGGATGGGATGAGAATGGAGAAGCTATTATCACCCGCACCAGTATGTCTTTTGCCCGAGATGACAAGGGCCGCCCGGTGGATACACTTTTCCATGCATGGAAGCGGCGCTGGCCCGGCTCCAAAACCATGCTCATCACGGGCAAGGAATGGGTGGGCGAGATGTTTCGTGGAAACGGAAGTGCATCCTCCGGTATTGATATTTTGGTAACGGGGCCTAAGCATCCCGACTACCTGAAACCGCCGCAGAGGGAAAGTCTCGCCGATCCTCATACGGATCAGGATGCAGCCTGTGATCCTGAATCGAAACACCTCGGATTCTTCGGTGGATCGATGAGGCCAAGCAATGTCATGACACGGCTCTATACAGGACAGGGAAGCCTCCTGACATTGCAGATGGAACACTTTGCCAATCATTTTCCCCATGACAGTTGGATCGTGGATTCAACCCTGGAGATATTCAAACGCGATAAGCCCGATATGGCCTACATTCTCCTTGCCCAGTGCGATGATGCGGGGCATGCCATCGGAAACGCCTGGGACCCGTCGGAATTTATCAATGTCAATCCGCCGTATGAACCGCCTGAAGGGTGTGAAAACAAACCCGCGTATCAGTTGGTCAGCAGCCGCAACAAGCTCCTTTTCAAAGAGGCGATTCTGGATGTAATCCGCGATGTAGACATTCAGTTCGGACGCCTTATAGCCGGCCTGCAAAATCAGGGTGTGCTTGATAAAGCAAAGGTCATCCTCTTGAGCGATCACTCCGCGGTGAATCATCTTTATACCGAAGATTTTTCATCAACCGATTGTGTGGGGCTTCTGGAAAATGCCGGGATAGTTGCGAAGAGTGGTTTACTGAAAAAGAAGGAAATGTATGCGTTCAGCGTGAGTAGCTACGGAGTGTTGTACTGGAGGAAAAACAAGGAAAAGATTCCAAAGGCCAAGGAATTGCTGTTGGATCATCGCGCTTTGAATCCTCAGATTGGCAATAAAGAGTGTCCGTGGTGGGTGCTGGATCGCTCCGACATGAAAAACGGCATGCATGGAGTGTGCCTGCCCGGCGAGCTTTACCATACCTACTATGTAGATGTTGACAAGGAAAAGACAGTTATCTGGCCCGACCTCATCATCCTGGCGAAAAACGGCTGGCAGATTCCTGTGTATAACGGTCAGATTCCCAATGTCGGCATCAAAGCGCCCACATGGGCTCCTCCCTGGCGAGTGTATAATGGCGGCCACGGTTCGGTGGATACGCTTCCTATTGTTGCCGCGATCTCGATACCCGGCGGGAAGAAAGGTGTGCATGACAGGACCATCCGCATTGCAGACCTAGGTGTTACAGCTGCCGCTCTTTCAGGTTTAAAGTTGAAGAGCACCACTATCGGTAAGGATTTGAGCAAAGACCTGATGTGAATTGTTATTACGCGCTCATGAGAACATGACAAAAACTTACTCATTGTTACGGGTTGGTGCTTAATAATAATGCATGTCGTAAGAATTTAAAATCAAGAACAGGGGGATTACAATGAGCGGCATCGAGGGAGATATCCGAAGTTTTTTAAAAAATCAGGGAGTGGATGTAATCGGCATGGCTGGTCCTGAACGGCTGGACGGTCCGCCTTCTCTTGATCCCATCTATACAATGCGCGGAGCAAAATCCATCATATCTTTTGCCCTGCCCATGAATGTGGATGCTATCTATGATTTTTTATCCAAAAAAACGCCGGTTACGCATAACACCGATCAGTTGATCGGCAACCAGAAAATCCATCACATTGCCAAACGGCTTGCGGATTACCTTAACGATAGAGGCTTCCGGGCCCGCGCAGTTCCGACAAATAATAACTACCGTCGTTCGCTGGATGTGTATTCCACGCACCCCGATTTTTCTCATCGTTTCGGAGCCATTGTCAGCGGGATAGCGGGGCAGGGGATGTCCGGCAATGTCATGACCACAAAGTACGGCGCTGCCGTCTATCTATCCACCGTGGTGACCGATGCGGTGCTTAAAAGCGATCATCTGCTTCCACCAAGATATTTCATCGATCGATACTGCAAAAAGTGTCTTATCTGCGACAAGGCATGCCCGGCAAAAATGTTTGAGATGGAAAAGGAAGAATATGTGCTCCTGAACAGCGAGCTTCATCCGCGGGGAAAACGCAGGAGTATCGATTTGTGCAACGCTTCCTGCTTCGGCCTCCACAGTCTGTCCCCTGATAAAAAATTTTCCAGCTGGGGCCGCCACTGGATCAGTTCCTGGGTGGGAAGGGAGCCGGATCCGAAGAAAGAGAACATCAGGAAGAAGCTTCTTATGAAAGGCGGATCGGTGGGCGATTCGACGGTACGGTATAAACTCATCCGCAGTATCGGCTGCGAACTGCATCCCGAGGAATGGATAGACGAATGGAAGATCGTTCGGCGGTATGAAGACCTTCCGCAAGACGAACTCGAACAGCGCAAGGTTCAATCCGGCCTGATAAAGAAATATCTGGGGATTCAAATAGAAAACCCAAACGTGCTCACCTGCGGACAGTGCGCGCTGGTATGCGGGCCCACTATACAGGAATCAGCGAAACGGTTAAAGCTCCTTCGCGAAGGAGGGATTGTCGTACCCGGCAAGGACGGGAGAAACGTTGTGGTCAAGACCTTTGAGGAAGCCCGGAAAATCCGTGAACAATATCCTTTTCGGATATCCTATTCCCGTAGGCTTTCCGACATTCTTCAGTCGACCGTATTATGGATGGGGCATTATTTCGGCATTGAACCGCGCTCGATTATTAAGAACTGGCTTTACCAGAAAAAACTGAAGCGTGCGATCAGTGAAAGCGGTGTGAATCATCCTTAAACTATCGCCTAAGGATATGTATCCATAGAATTTCACGAACCGACAGGAGGAGGTTGCCAAATTGCAAATCAATACCCAAGGCATTAAAAAAATGCTTCATGATGAAGGTATCGACATAGTCGGGATTGCGGATGCGGCAAAGCTGATATGCGCACAGCCGGCGCGTCCCGCCACCGCGTTGATGCCTACTGCGCGGAGCGTTATTGTCATGGCTGTGGCTCACAGTATGGGCGCGGTGTGCTCGCCCCATATCAAGCTCTGGACCAGGAACAAGATGCAGACCTCGCGCCTACTGGACAGTGTGAGTGAAAAATTATCACGGCTTTTGGAGAGGAACGGATACCTTACTCTTCCGGTTTCGGCGGACAAACCGGTGGAAATACACAAGATCAATCCCGATACCGGGAAAAAGTTTTCCCATACGAAAGTGATCGGGCACCTGTCACTCAAACACGCAGCAGTAAGCTCGGGGATGGGTCAGATCGGCAGGTCGAACCTGCTTCTCACGGAACGTTTTGGTCCGCACCAGCGCCTCGGAGGCATAATTACCGAGGCGGAACTCGAACCTGATTCCTTCCGTGATCTCAAGCTGTGCATCGATACTTGCGATAAATGTGAAACATCCTGCCCGGTAGGGGCGCTCAAAGATGGCAGATATGACGTTGATACCTGTTTCAATTACTGGACATATGGTTTTGACCGGCTCCCTACCCGAAAGCTTAGAGAAATACCCGGATATATAAAGATGCTCATGTGGCACTGGAAGCGCCGTGACTTTGTAATTGAATATGGCCAGACTATGATAACCGACGTGGATTTTTGCATCGAATGCATGAAGGCATGTCCTGTCGGTAGTGAATGGAAAAGAATACGGCCATCAATAACAAAAATATAGGAGGCATAAATGAACTCAATCCCGCGGTTTGGAATCCCCGGGCTGAAGCCGGGAGAATAATGCAGTGTAACCCGCGGGAGGTAGCGTTATCCTCTGCTTAGCGGGATAATTCGACTTACGCTTCAACCTTCGCTTCGCTCGTTTTCAGCGAGTGTCATTAATTCGACCTGCAATCTTCAGTCGCAGATGACCCCATGGTGCCCTTTAGGGTATTTAGGTTATGCACTTTATTTCTGAAGCTTGGTTCTCATTACCCCAAGCTTATGCGGGATAATTCGACTAACACTTCAAACTTCACTTCGTTCGTTTTTAGCTAGTCTCATTATTATAGGGAGCCTCCGGCTTCTGCCGGAGGGGGCTCCACTAGAAGAATATAAAACCGCCAGAAAAGAACTCTACAATTTACTGTGACTCAATACTTATCCCGGATAAGCAGGGATATTATACCCCACAGCTTGCTTGGGGGTATAATATTCGTGGTTGACATACAAGATCGTTCTTCCTATACTTTCCGTCCATAAGAAAGCAATATTATACTTGCATCGCCGGTGGCTATGACCGCTAGCAGTATGGCGGCCACTAAGACCAATCTGCAGTTGCGGATAAAACTTAGGAGCAGAGAAAATGAAAACAGACCCCCAAAAAGGAATTGCTGACGCAAGCAAAAATATTTTCCAATCAGGTTTTACAAAAATCCAAACAAGTATAATGGAAACCATGGGTATGGGCAAAACCGCGACAATCAGTGCCTTGATTTTAATTGCTCTGGTCGCGGTATTGATCATTTTCTTATTTATTCGTTCAGCTCCGCCTAAAACTATCATCATGACTAGCGGTGATGATGATAGTATGTTTTATAAAATTGCCGGTAAATATGCCAAGGTATTGGCTCGCAATGGCGTCAAACTTAAAATTATCAAGTCTGAAGGATCTCTGGAAAATTTGCAGAGATTATCCAATCCTTCCTATCGCGTTGATGTGGGCTTTGTGCAGGCGGGATTAGCCAAGGGCCAAAAGATTGATAAGCTGGTTTCACTGGGCAGTGTTGCCTATGAGCCGCTTTTTATTTTTTATAGAGGAACCAGGCCCGTGGAACTTCTTTCGCAATTTAAGGGTAAAAAATTGGCCATAGGCCCGGAAGGAAGCGGTACAAATTATTTGGCCAAAGCTTTGCTGTCCATGAACGAGATAGAGCCTGGAGTATCAACGAAATTATTGGCAATGGACGATGAAGAAGCGGCCCAGGATTTGCTGAACGGAAAAGTTGACGCAGTTTTTTTTATGGGGGATTCAGCTTCCTCCCAGTTGATGCGCAAGCTGCTGCACGAGCCGGGAATTCAGCTTGTTAATTTTACCCAGGCCGATGCTTATACGCGCCGTGTCGGCTATTTGAATAAATTAGTGCTTCCTCAGGGAGCCATTGATTTTGGAGAAAATATGCCGGACCATGATGTTCATTTAATCGCCCCGTCAGTTGAACTTATCGCGCGTAATGATTTACATCCGGCTCTCTCTGATTTACTTTTGGAGGCGGCAAAAGAAATTCATGGCCGGGCCACTATGTTTCAGGGCAGGGGAGAGTTTCCTGTTCCTCTGGAGCATGAATTCCACATTAGTGACGATGCCAGCCGCTTTTATAAATCGGGGAAAAGTTTTCTGTACAGATATTTTCCGTTCTGGATGGCGAGCCTCATCAACCGTATTCTGGTTGTATTTTTACCAATTGTTTTAATATTAATTCCGGGATTGCGCGTCATACCTGCCATTTATCAGTGGGGGACAAAAATGCGCATCTACCGGTGGTACCGTCAGTTGCTGGCTCTCGAACAGGATATGATTGACCGGATGGATACAAGTAAGCAGAAAGAATTACTGGCGCGTCTTGATCAGATAGAACAAGCTGTAAACAACATGAAAGTTCCGGCATCGTTTGCCAATCAATTTTATGTGTTGAGAGGTCATGTCGATTTTGTCCGGGCACGACTTTTGGAACGCGCAACAACAAAATGATGTATATCAATCCCGAGAAGGATTAATGCAGGACTCTATTGTGAGACTCAAATTTAATGAAACTCAGATATTACAAATGCAGTGCACTAATATCTGCAAGTTAAATTATCCCGCCAAAAGCGGAAGATATAATACCCCAAAGCTTGCTTTGGGGTTCATACCCGTGATTTTACATTTTAGATCCAGGCGGCATCATCAGGAGAAGTTCTTCTTAAAGGTCTGCGGCATCGTTGTTATATGCCTGCTCCTGGGAAGCTGCACTACACTGATTGATTGGAATTTTAAGGGCAAGCTTGATCCCTCTCAAGGGAATATAATGATCGCGGAACTTAAGGAAACGGTCACTGTGCGCCGTGATGCTTATGGTATTCCCTTCGTGGAAGCAAAGAACATGGAAGACATGGCCATGGCCGTAGGTTATGTGCACGCCTCCGACCGGCTTGCCCAGATGATCGGCATGAAGCTGATATCGGAGGGACGTCTTGCCGAAATGGCCGGACCAGCAGTGCTTAATCTGGATATTTACATGCGCACTATGAATCTCAAAGGTGCGGCGGAAACTCTCTATAAAAATGTAAACGCTGAAAATCTCCAGCTTTTGGAATTTTATAGTAAAGGCGTTAATGCTTATCTCGACCAGCATAAGGACAAGTTGCCGCCGGGCCTCGCGCTGGCAGGCTACAAACCTGAAGCCTGGAAACCCATTGATTCCGTCAAAATATTCGCCCTGGTGAATTTTGGTCTGTCCTTTAATCTCCATGAAGAAATTGCCGCCTTGAATATCGCTCAAGTCATAGGTGCCGAGAAAACAGCCTGGCTGCTGCCCATTTATCCCGATGAGCCAATTGCGTTCGATGAGGCCACCAAGCTCAAGGGCGTTGATCTGAACAAGGCCGCCGGGAGCGTGGCAGGAATTGCCGAACTTCAACCGCTTTTGAGTTCCGTTGGTTTGGGCGGTACCGCCGCTTCCAATAATTGGGCCATCAGCAAGGAAAGAACAAAGAATGGCGCGAGCATTTTATGTAACGATATGCATCTTCCTTTAAGTATGCCGTCCATGTGGAATATGATGCATATCAGGTGCGGTTCCTATGATGTAGCCGGGATGAGTATCGCGGGCGCCCCGATTGTTGTTGCCGGATATAACGGCCATATAGCCTGGGGCATGACTATGGTCATGGCTGATAATCAGGACTTGTTTTTGGAACAACTCAAAGAAGTAAATGGCAAATTACATTATTTGTATAAAGGAGAGTGGCTGCCCGTTACAGAGCACAAAGAAGTTTTCAATATCAAGGGCAAGTCGCCAATTACCATGACTTTTTATGATACCGTGCACGGGCCGCTTATTAACGAAGCGTTGAAACAAGAACCGATTCATGTTGCTCAACCAAAATCCATCGATCTTCCTTATGGCGTGGCTTTGAGCCGAACGGTTCCCACCGCGGATGACGACAGCATGAATGCTTTCTTCCAACTGAGCTCTGCCGGATCGGTGGATGAAGCGATTCCTATTATGAAACGAATAAGGGCAATCCCACTGAACATGGTATTCGCGGATAAAAATAATATTGCCTGGCAGGTAATCGGTAATTATCCTGTCCGGGCCAAAGGCCGCGGCCTCATGCCGTCGCCGGGTTGGACAGGCGAATATGACTGGACTGGCCTTTTGGACACGAATGTATTACCGCATCTAAAAAATCCGTCCGCCGGATTCATAGGCACAGCTAATCACCGCACTGTGCCGAAGGATTATCCCTACATTCTTTCCTCTTCCTGGTACTGGCCGGAGAGGGCCGAGCGCATTGTTCAGATGGCATCGGCGACGGATAAGCATACGACTAAGACCTCTATGGATATGCAGCTGGACACCTATTCCTTATTTGTGCCGAAGCTTAAAGAGGTAATCCTGAAAGGAACGCTTGCAGCAGATATTATGAAAGAAATAAGCAGTTGGAAAGATGAAAAAAAAGCGGCGGCGGCTCACTTGGCGCTTACCATGCTGCAGGACTTCAATGGCGATATGAAAGCGGATTCGAAAGAGGCCGCCCTTGTTGGAGCATTCTTAAACTGCGCAACAAAAAATATCTTTCTTGACGAGTTGGGTCCAGTTGATTCCAAAGTATGGAAGTCGTTTCTGATCGTCAACAATGAAAGCTACAATGCCACTTGCGACCATCTTCTTGTCCGGGGTGACGAGAGTCCGTTCTGGGACGACATAAATACGCCGGAAAAAGAAACCAAAGCACAAATCATCGCACGCTCACTGGCGGATGCTGTCGCATTTTTGGAATCAACTTCAGGTAATGATCCTGGTAAATGGAAATGGGGAGCAATGCACACATATACATGGGAAACCGATACTTCCCAAATGGCGCCCCATCTTGGTTTTATTGAACGCACGGCGCTGAAAAGCTTGTGGTCATATTTCAACCGGGGCCCGTATCCCGCCTCCGGAGATATCTTCACGCTCAATGTTTCTAACTATATGATGGGTAAGGATTTCAATACCTGGCTGATTCCTTCCATGCGTATGATAGTGGATTTCAGTCAGGAAGAGCCCATGCTGGCGGTTAACAGCTCCGGCCAGTCGGACAACCCTTCGAGTCCTCACTATGACGATGGAATCAAGGCCTGGCGGGATGGAAAGTACATTCCGTTCCCTTTCAAGGATGCGGCTGTTAAAGATCAATATCAAGATGTGATGCAGCTTAACCCGTCCGCGATAAGGCAGTAGTGCTCTTGGTAAAAGTTAATGAGACACAAGTTTCAGAAACAAAGTGCGTAACCTGAATAACCTAAAGGTCACCGTGGGGTCATCTGCGACTGAAACTTGCAAGTCGAATTATCTCACGTGCGAAGCTAAGTGGGACTATATATGTTTCCAAAGTTTGCTTTGGGATTCATACCCGTGATTATCTTAATCAAACCGAAACGGTTCCGTCTTCGTGAAGGTTTCTGTCTGAAAACATCAGTGCGCCCTGTTTAAAGACCATCTGTGGTTTTCTCAGGGCACGGATATCGTCAAGGGGATTTTTGTCCAGGGCCACCATGTCCGCGTATTTTCCGGTTTCCAGGGAGCCGATTTTATCTTCCATCCGGAGAATCTTCGCGTTGTTGATGGTGGCGCACCGGAGAATTTCAATGTTGGAAAAACCAACACGCTGCAATATTTCGTATTCTCTGTAGTTGCCGCCGAAATAATTGAGTGGCATACCCGCGTCAATGCCGCATCCGATCCGAATCCCCGCTTGGTTCATTTTTTTTAAACTGGCGTAGCCATTGCCGATCATATTAAAAAAAATATCCGGATTGACGAGAAATTTCTTTTTCTCCCAAAGTTTGTCTTTGTCGATGATCTTGTATTCTTTCAGGATGGAAAGGTTCTGCCTGTGAAGCAGGGGATCGCAATGGTTTATCGCCTCATTTTTGAAATATTCTTTTCTTACCCTCAGTTCTTCTGTAATCTCCGGCGTTTGGTATTGTTCAGGAATTCCATCAAAGGCTTCTTCCATCAGAAAGGACTGGCCAACTGTCATGGTGGGTATGATAGCCACGTTTCGCTTCGCCATTTTTATTACATCATCATCGGACAGAACCATATCGGTCACGATATGTTCGATCGAATGAAAGGGATACTCCATGGCCCGGTTAAAGCCGAATTTAAACTGGTGATGTCCCACCACCGGCAGACCGGTTTTTTCGGCAAAGCGGAAGATAATATTGAGCTGTTCTTTTGTGTAAACCGGAATCTCCTTTTTTTTCTTGCAGAACAGAGTCTGGTTGTCCAGAGTCAATTTGATAAAAGACGCGCCTCTGGCGTTTTCCTTAAGGCATTGTTCCATTTCGGCAGTATCCTTGAAATTGTTCATGATCATACCGATGAAAAAAGAGATGGGCCGGGCGAAAATATTCACGTCCGACGGGGGAATTTCTGGATGACTGCCCATGACGTTGAGAATGGAATTACAGTAAACCACACGTGGGCCGGGCAGAGATCCTTTTTCAATATCCCGGATAAACATATGAAGAAGGACGGGGAAAGCGCCCATATCTCGGATAGTGGTCACACCGGATTCAATGGAAGATACGAAATTCTGTTTCTGCTGATGGTAATGGTGCGAAAAATCCATCATCCTCATGGAAAAAACAGGAGATGCGGTGCTGTGGCAATGGGCGTCAATCAAGCCGGGGATCAGATAGCGGCCTTTAAGATCGAAGACCAGACCCTGGTGATTTGTTTCCATTTTGCCGCTTCCCTGAGCTATGATCATTCCTTTATCCGCAATGACCCAGGCGTTTTCCATAATCTGGCCGGATGTTACGTCCACCAGGCGGGCGTTTTTCATCAGGAGAGGACTTTTGTAATCCAGATCAGGCACATTTTTTTTCGGTATCGCGCAGCCCTGAATGGTAGGCATGGACAAGGCGCCTGCCGCTAAGAGAGAGTATTTGATAAAATCCCTGCGTCCGAGATTGTGAAATGGTTCGGTGCCCATATTTTTCCTCCATCATATTAGTGTCTGAACGACAAAACATAATATTTTCTTGCAGTCTTCGCGTCAAACATGTTGCAATGTCCTGCTTCTTAATGGGATGGCGGCTACTATATGGAGTAGCCTTTTATGTGTCAAGTCATATTAGGGAAACATGTCTTGGTGCCAGGATATTATTTTCAGCCCATTCTCTTTAACAGCGTTTTATTAGACGTATTGAATCTGGAAAAAAGTTTGGAAAATTTATTAAAATAAATTATAACGTTTATCTGAGGAATCTGATAAGATTACTGATGAATTGACTCTAACGGAAAAATCTAAAGAAGGAGATATCATATTTTTAATTACAACCTTTATCTGGAAAAAGTAAAAGCTGGCCAAAAGGGAATAAATCCCTTTCTGGATTATTTGGGGATAACTTTGGTTGATTTAAAGGATGGCTATGCCCGGTTTAAGATGCCGGTGCGTCCGGAATATTTACAGGGGGCGAAAGCCATGCAGGGAGGTCTTATCGTCGCCTTGGCCGATGAGACGATTGCCCATGCGATGATGACTCAATTAACCCCGGAAGAAGGTTTGACCACAATCGAACTCAAAAGTAATTTTCTGGCAGGGATCAGTTATGGAGAACTTATTGCTACCGCCACTGTCTTTAAAAAAGGGCAAAGTCTGGTGATCGGCGATTGTTTAGTTACTGATAATAAAGAAAAAAATATCTGCCGTGTTTCGGCGACTTTTTTGCTGTTAAAGAAAAAGTGAAAATAATCAAGTGATTGTAAGCCTACATATCCTTATTGACTCTCAGTCGTAAATTTGCTAAGTGAACCTATTATTTCTAACAAATTTGGAATAATTTTATAATCAGGATGTTGTAAGTGATAGATCTGCATACTCATTCCATTTTTAGTGATGGCGAGTTAATACCAGCGGAATTGGCGCAGCGTGCCTTTGCCGCAGGTTATAAAGCATTGGCCATTACGGATCATGTTGATCATTCCAATATTGATTTCATTCTTCCCAGGATTATCAAAGTTTGTTCAAAGATAACAGAAGAAGGAAAAATAAAGGTTTTTCCCGGCGTTGAAATCACGCATGTCGCTCCCGCTCAGATAGCGGGTATGGCTGATGAAGCAAGAAAATTGGGAGCAAAGATAGTCGTTGTACACGGGGAGACAATTGTTGAACCTGTTCCCGCCGGAACAAATCTGGCGGCGCTTAAATCAGCCATAGATATTTTAGCCCATCCCGGACTTCTGACGGAAGAAGAGGCGCGTCTGGCTGCGAAAAGAGAAATTTTTCTGGAGATTACAACGCGCAGAGGTCATAGCTTCGGTAATGGACATGTTGCGCAGATGGCCAGAAAATTTAAGGCTAATCTCATTCTCAATAACGATACCCACGTTCCCGCTGATTTCGTGAGTAGCAAAATGGCAACAAATATTGCCCGCGGCGCGGGACTGAATGATGATGAAATATCAGTCATGTTTGAAAATTCACAAAGAATCGTACAAAAAGTGAGCGTATGAAAAGTAAATCAACTTCAAAGCCGCTGAAAATCTGTCTGTTGACTTATCGGGGCAATCCCACTTGTGGCGGTCAGGGTGTTTATATTAAACATCTAAGCAAGGCCTTAGTTGATATCGGCCATAGTGTGGATGTAATATCAGGGCCGCCTTATCCGCACCTTGATCCCAAGGTAAAGTTACATAAACTACCCAGCCTTGATCTCTACAATCCCGAACATCTATTCCGTCCAAAAAGAATTAGTGATTTAGCTCGTCCGATCAACATGTATGAATTTTTGAATGTCTGCACCGGCAGCTTTCCGGAACCTTTTACTTTCGGTGAGCGGGTTTATTCATACCTGAAGAAACACAGGAATAATTACGACATTGTTCATGATAATCAATGCTTATCTTATGGAATCGGCAGGCTGGCTCAAAAGGTCATGCCGACCATAGTCACGATTCATCATCCAATCACCGTGGATCAGATGGAAGATTATAAAGTGGCCAAAACATTGTTGCAGAAATACCGTGTTTTTCGCTGGTACTCATTCATCCGCATGCAGATGAAAGTGGCGCGCAAATTTTCCCATATCGTGACGGTTTCTGAATTTACCAAAAAAGATATTGCCAAGGAGTTTTCACTTGATGAAAATATATTCCGTGTGGTGCATAACGGCATCAACAATGAGTATTTTTATCCGGTGCAAAATGGCCCTAGGCCGGAGAATTCAATTATCGTCACCAATAGCGCTGATACACCGCTGAAAGGCCTCAATTTTCTTTTAGAGGCAGTTGCGCAGATTCGCCAAAAGCAGTCTGTAAAGTTAACGGTAATTGGCCAGCCGAAGAAAAACGGCATCATTGAAAACCTGGTGGCCAAGCTTGGTGTTAGTGACATAGTCCACTTTACCGGACGCATTGCCAATGAAGAGTTTGCCGATTACTATGCTAAGGCAACGGTAGCCGTTGTTCCTTCTTTGTATGAAGGTTTTGGCATACCAGCCGCGGAGGCAATGGCTTGCGGAGTTCCACTGATTACAACCAGCGGCGGCGCGCTGCCGGAAGTTGTAGGCAACGCTGGTATGATTGTGCCTCCTGCAGATACATCCGCCTTAACCAAAGCCATAACGCATTTATTAAACAACCATGATGAGAGGGCAAAATATGCAAAGGCGGGTTTAGAAAGGGTGAATTCAGTTTTTAGTTGGCCCAAAGCTGCGGAGGAAGTAGCTGAGGTTTACAGGGAGGCAATAGATGGTCACCGTAGATCTGCATGAGTTAAATTTAAAGCCGAACGACGTTGTCCTGGATGCCGGCTGTGGGTTGGGCAGGCACCTGCGTCATCTGGCAAGGATGCCGGAACTGAAAATTTTCGGTATAGATAAAAACGCCTGGGCGTTGAGTGAAACGTCTAAATCGATGAAGACAATGCCCGACGCATTGTCGAAAGATTATCTGGTTTCCATTGCCGATATCAATAGGCTGCCGTTTGCCGACACTTCGTTTGATTGCGTGATTTGCTCGGAAGTTTTGGAACATATTCCCAAGCATGAAGAAGCACTCAAAGAATTTGTTCGGATATTGAAGCCGCAGGGAACTCTTGTTGTCAGTGTGCCGCGTTATTTTGCGGAGAGAATATGCTGGTTTATTTCACGGGATTATTATAATGAAGAAGGCGGTCATATACGCATTTACAAAAAGAAGCATCTCTATAAAATGTTAACGAAACAGGGATTCAAGTGCTGGAAGATTAATTACAAGCACGCGCTTCATTCGCCTTATTGGTGGCTGAAGTGTCTGGTTGGCCTGAAAAATGAGGAACACCCGCTGGTCAAATATTACAGGAAATTTCTGGAATGGGATATCATGAAGAAACCGCGTTTAGTACGGATCATTGAAGAGTTTTTAAATCCCATCATGGGTAAAAGTATCGTCTATTATCTTAAAAAGGTATAATTTAAATGGAACTAAAACTTTCCATAAGTGAAGAGTTAAATCCGATTTCAATTGAAAAAATAGCTTCTTTCATTGTTTCCATTCAGAAAGAAAATGGTGAAATTCCATGGTCGGCGGAAGGGAAGACTGATCCCTGGGATCATGTCGAAAGCGCAATGGGCTTAAGTATCGGCGGTTTCTATGACGAAGCGCGGCATGCTTATGAGTGGCTTGCCAATGCTCAACTTCCTGATGGCAGCTGGTGGTCGGAAACTCTTGACGGAAAGATTGTTAATTCTAGTAAAGAATCAAACTTTTCTTCCTATATTGCTGTGGGCGCGTTTCATCATTATCTTATTACCCGTGATATACAATTTTTAAAAATTATGTGGGATACGGTTTCGCAGGGCATTCAGTACGCAATTAATTTGCAGGCTCCAGATGGTGAGATTTACTGGGCGAGGAATAAAACCGGCGCGATTGATAAGATGGCCCTGCTTACAGGTTCCAGTTCCATCTACATGAGTATCAAATGCGCTTCAGCTATCGCGGACATTTTGGGGAAAAAACGTCTGCGCTGGAGGAAGGCCATGGATAAGCTTGGTCTGGCAATAAAAAACAGGCCGGATCTTTTTAACATGATTAAATCGCGCTATTCGATGGATTGGTATTATCCAGTTTTGTGCGGAGCCATAACCGGTGCGGAAGCTAAAAAGCGGATAGCTCATTTATGGGAAAAATTTGTCGTTCCCGAATGGGGAGTTCGTTGCGTCAGCGACCGTCCCTGGGTGACAATGGCGGAAACGGCGGAATTTATTTTAACGCTGGTGGCAATTGAAGATATTCCCCGCGCTAAAACAATATTCAGTTGGTTGAACGATAAAAGATTTTCCGACGGGTCTTTCTGGATGGGAGTTACTTTTCCTGATGGAGTTATTTGGCCGGAAGAAAAAACAGGCTGGACGGCTGCTGCGGCGATGCTGGCCTGGGACGCTTTGAATGAAGTAACTCCGGCGGGAAAACTTTTTAATCATAAGTTCTGGGCTTCATGGAATAAGTGACGATCTCTTATTTAGTAATGTGTTCTCTGATTGCGCTCCCGATCACTTTTTGTGACAAAAATTTTCCGTTTAAAAAATCCATTTGTAAAAAGGTAAGGCATTGAGAAAGGATTATCGTCCATATTACGTTAAGCGCTTTTACAACAAGTTTCAGAAGTGGTATGCGCGATATTTTCTCGCTCCTCAATTCGATTATTTCGGCCGCGGGTTGGTTTTTATGAAACCATGGCATGTGGAAATATTCGGCGGGCCGGTATTTTTGGGAGATTGCTCAACGATTATTGCCACTCCAGATAGAAAAGTAAGATTTACTGTCTGGCCAGTGTGGAAGGGTTCGGGAAAAATTGAAATCGGCCGGTGCTGCCTGATTTGTCCAGGCACAAGAATAATGGCTGCTACTGCTGTAACTCTTGGTGACGGCTGTATGACTGCTCAAAATGTCAGCATTAGCGATTCCGATTGGCACGATTTGTATGACCGCAGTTTGCCGGTTGGCAACACGCAGGCGGTCAGGATTGGCAATAATGTATGGATTGGAGACAGCGCTATTATAGGCAAAGGAGTGACTATCGGAGATAACGCCATTATAGGCGCTGGTTCGATAGTCGTGAAAAATATTCCCGCCAACGCTATTGCTGCCGGCAATCCGGCCATGGTAATAAAATACCTTGATCCGGATAAACCTTTAAAAACCAGAACGCAATGGCTATCTGATCCCGCCAAACTGGCCAGAGATTTTGAAATTCTTGACCGCACGCTGATGAAAGGCAACACTCTGGCAGGTTGGTTCAGATCGTTGTTTTTTCCACGCAGGGGAGATTAAAAAGTGCGTATAGCTATTATAGCTCCACCTTATCCATTGGAGGAAATTCCTTCGCCGCCGCTGGGTGTAACTTATGTTGCCGCGGCATTTGAAGCCGCCGGCGCCGAAGTAAAAATATTCGATTATATTGTCTCCGCCTACACTGAGGAAAATCTGAAAAAACAATTGGAGTCTTTTCAGCCTGATGTTGTCGGAGCCACTTCGGTAACGATGAATTTTTATGACGCGCAACAGATTCTTCGCGATGTTAAGAATTACAATTCGGAAATAATAACGATAATGGGCGGACCGCATGTGTCCTTTACAGCTGTGGATACTTTAAGACAGTACCCGGAAATAGATTTAATCGTTATAGGCGAGGGGGAAGACACTATTGCCGAAATCACCTCGGTACTGGGGCAAAAAAGCAAATGGCATGATATCCGCGGAATTGCTTACAGGCATGATGGTGAAATCATCATTACAGGCAAAAGAGATTTTATTGTCGATATTGATAGAATTCACCTGCCGGCACGCCATTTATTACCCATTTCGCGTTACCGGGCGTTAGGATTTCCAGTCAGTATAATTACCGGCCGGGGTTGTCCCTATTCATGCATTTTTTGTTTAGGGCGCAAGATGGTTGGCGCCAAAACTCGTAGAAGAAAATCAAGTTTAGTTTTAGACGAAATTGAAAAAATAATTGGTTATGGTTTTGAACGCATTAACATTGCCGATGACCTTTTTACATCTGATAAAGAGCGGGTTCGCGAAATATGTACCGGAATCAAGGAGCGTTCCTTAAAGTTCAAATGGAGCGCCTTTGCCCGCGTGGATACTGTAAATCAGGAAATATTTGATCAAATGGCTGAGGCAGGCTGTGACAGTGTAAGCTTCGGAGTGGAAACCGGCAATCCGGAGATGCTCAAACGAATAAAAAAAGGAATAAAACTGGAGCAGGTTAATTCGGCAGTTAAGATGTGCCAGCAGTCGGGTATGATAGCTCACGAGTCTTTTATTATCGGATTACCGGGAGAAACAAAAGTTACTTTAGAGGAAACAGAAAGGTTTGCGAAAAGTACAAAGGCTATCTACGGCTATCATTATTTGGCGCCGTTTCCCGGTACGACTGTCAGAGAAAAAATTCAGGATTACGATCTGGAAATATTAACGGATAATTGGTCTCTCTACGATGCCAATGACGCTATTGTAAAAACTTCAGCATTACTGCCGCAGGATATGCGCGACTTTGGCGCCCGTTATGATGAAGAAGTGGAGACTGGTTGGCGCAAAATGTTGAAAGGTTACCACGAAGGCACAAATACTCCCGATGATAATATGCATGTGGAGGGTCATTGGCGTATGAATTTAACCTATCAACTTTTGAAAGGCGATTTAATCGAAAAATGTGGCTTTATTGAACCTGTTTTATTTCAAGGTTCTAAAGATAGTGCCCTGCAGGAACTCTGCCGGAGAATAATAAACTGCACAAATGCGGATTTCCGCGTGGTTGATAATACTATCCGTGATTTTGCAGGTCGCGGTTATCTTAGCTCTAACGTTTCCGATCAAGGATGCTTGTGGTTTTGGTCCACCTAAGATTAGAATACCATTTTTACATCAAAGCGCTATCTTTGTTGGCTTTGTTGTCGGCTTCCTCAATGTATGATAAAATACGCCTCGTCGCCTCCGCCTAGCCGCCTCGATATCATCTTTGATTTAAAAATGGTATAAAATCACTTTTTGCGTCTTAATATTCCCAGTGATTCACACATAGGCTTTTCAATGTAGCTTCCGGATTCCACGGCTTTCCGGTAGACAAGGTAAGGCGCCTGTCCGCCTTTTGCCGGATCGGAAAAGATATCGTGGAATAAAAGATAACCGCCTGTGATTAAATTATTCGCCCAAATATTATAGTCACTCAACACTGATTCATAAGCGTGACTGCCGTCAATAAAAATCAAACTCAGAGGTGTTTTCCATACGCTTCCTATTACTGCCGAACGGCCAATGACAGGAATTACTATGTCTTCCAGATCAAAATCAGCTATCGTTTCGCGGAAATATTTTAAAGTATCTATCTTCCCTATTTCCTTATCCAGCAAATCGGGGTCAAAATAGGTTTCGCCGGGCTGCTGTTCTTCTGAACCGCCATGATGATCAATGGAAAAAAGAACGGTGGAGTTTTCTTTACAGGCTGCGCCAAGATAAACAGATGATTTACCGCAGTAGCTGCCGATTTCCAGACAAGGGCCATTTTTGCCGGCTTTTAAGGCTAACTTATAAAGATAATTTGCTTCGCGCTCATCTAAAAATCCTTTTATTTTATCTATTTTTGCTTTGTTTATTTTCATTTAAAAAAACCTTGCAAAATTAATTTGCCACTTCATAAACCTCATTGTCACAAAAAGCAAGGTCTATGAAATTACGCGGAGATTTGCCTGGATGTTTTTCATCCTGCGAGAAGATGATACTTAAATGAAAATGGCAATTGCGTCTAAAAGCAATTGCCATTAAGAAAAACAATTTTTTTAAAGCTGACTTGTAAATTAACAATTATGCAATGTGCTTATGATTGCTATATAATTTCACTATATATTTTCCACTCGTCATTTATTTTTTTCAGCTCCAATGTTTTCTTGCCTTTATCTTTTAACATCGAAGAACTGTAAGATTGAGTAAATACTGCCATGGCACTATTTTCATCCACTGATATTTGCAAATCATCAATGCTGATATTTATATTTTTACTTCTCTGGCGCACATTATTTTTATAGGATATCCAGGCATCTAAGTTCATCCCTTTTGACTGGAAATTTGATGCATAACAACTGCGGTAAGTTTTCATATCACCTGATTTCCAACTGGTTAACCATTTAGTTACCAAATTTCGGACAGCTTCTTCGGGGATAGATTTTGTCTCATTTTGTTTAATATCAACTGGAGCAAGATTCTCAGTGGTGACAACTGGTGCGTTAGCGACAGCAGCTGGTGCAGGTATGGGTTCGGCAGGGATAACAGGCGCAGGTTCAGCAGCGACAACAGGCATAGGTGCGGCGGCGGCAATTGCCGTTTTCTTATCTAAATTTAATTTTTCTACGAAAAGCTGTAATATTTCATTTCTGACATTCTTTATGTCAGATGTTTTCTTTGCAGGAACATTTTTAATAAAATCTTCATAAGCTTCTTTATCGGGATTCTGGCTTATAGCCGTTGTGTAATCTGTCAGGGCTTTTCCATATTGTTCTGCACCGTAATAAGCAAGTCCTCTGTTGTAGAGGGATGTACTATCGTTAGGGCTTATTTCTAAAGCCTTATTGTAATCCGCGATAGCCAGGGTAAGGTTGCCTTGAGTCTGATAGACATTCCCACGGTTGCAATAGGCTGCCGCATATTTAGGATTGGTTTCAATGGCTTTGGTATAGTCAGAGATAGCTTGGGTAAGATTACCTTGTTTTTCATAGGTGTTTCCACGGTTATAATAGGCCTCTGTATAGTTAGGATTGATTTCAATAGCCTTGGTATAGTCAGAGATGGCTTGGGTAAGATTACCTTGTTTTTCATAGGTGTTTCCACGGTTATAATAGGCTTCTGTAAAGATAGGATTGATTTCAATAGCCTTGGTATAGTCAGAGATGGCTTGGATAAGATTACCTTTTTTTCCATAGATATTACCACGATTGTAATATTCTTGCGCCGTTCCAGCAGGAATATCGGTGATTGTTTGTTGGTAAGAAGGTTCTTTGGAAGTGTTAATAGTTTCTGCAAAAATTGATGGAGCAGACAATAAAAACATTAGAGATAAGATTAAAAATAATAGTTTTTTATTCATACATCACCCTTATATGATTTCTCGATATATTTTCCATTCGTCGTTTATTTTTCTCAGCTCCAATTTCTTCCTACTTTTACTGTTGAGTATTGAAGAATTGTAATATTGAGTAAATACCGCTATGGCAGTATTTGCACCCGCTGATATTTGCAAATTATCAATGCGAATATTTATATTTTTACTGTTCTGGCGCACAGCGGCTTTATGAGAAATCCAGGCATTTAAGTCCATTTCTTTTGAATGGAAATTTGAGGCATAACAACTGCGGTAAGTTTTCATATCGCCCGATTTCCAATTGGTTACCCATTTAGTTAGCAAATTTCGGACAGCTTCTTTGGGGATAGATTTTGTCTCATTTTGTTTACTGCTGCCTTTAGCTAAATTCTTATTGGTGACAGCGGGTTTTGTCGCATCATCTATAACATACCATTTATTGTTAATCTTTTCTAAAATCAGTTTATTATAAAATCCCTGAAAAGAATCATTACTATTAACGGCAAAAATTTGATCAAAGATAATAACGGCGTTATTATCTTCCTGTAAAATAGATATGTCCCGTGGTTGTAAAATAAAATGTTTGTTTAAATTTTTTAAATATTTAACTTTATTATTGAGTTCTTCGCGTCTTTTACCCTTAATTTCTGAACCTTGCAGGTATAGAGAATCAATTGTTTTAATATCCTTTTCGATAAAAGCTTCATTCCATGATGTTAAAATCCTTTCCAATTCATTTTTTGACGGGGAAACATAATTTTGGGGGACCCATTTTAAAAACTCGGAAATAATAACGGGTGTTCTATTTAAATAGATAAAATTGGCAAGGTGCTGGAGGTCGCTGTCATGCAAAACCACACAACCATTTGATTGTGTTGGTAATAGTGTTTTCGTTGTGCCATGAATCCAGATGTTATTACCGTCTCTGCCTGCTCTTTTATCGGATATGGTTGGATAGTCCAAAGGAAAAGCCATAGAGCCATAAACTTCAGGAGGGCCAGGGTTGGTCAAAATTTTTGTTACAAAAAAAATTCCGTTGGGAGTTTTTGCATCTCCGGCAACTTGTTTAGATCCGGGTTTTTTTCCGGTGGAACAGGGGGCTTCAAATACTTTAGAAAAAATTCCATTTTTGTGAAAAACGTATAACTTTTGATATTGCTTATCAACAACGATAATATAACCGGAAGATAGAGAAACTATTGAATCTGGTATTCTCTCGGAGCCGGGAGAAATATTCGATGATGCTTCTATCGGATTGAACAAAAACAAAAATAATAAAATAATAATATGATAAATAGGAAAATCTTTTTTAATCATTATGATAATTAGTGACCTCAATCCCGCGACTTGTAATCCCCGGTCCATTCGGAGGAGAAATGCTTCCCCCGATCAGGTCGAGGGCCGGCTGCACTCGCGGGAGGTAGTGTTATTATTGGGAGCCTCCGGCTCCTTTACTAAGGGGGCTCCACTATTTTTTCTGAAAAAGTAGCGTTTCCATAACAAAAACTTAATAATTATTCAAGCTCTTTAATTGAAAATTATGCGAGTTTTAATCCCGCGGTTTGGAATCCCCCGTCTTCAGCTGGGGGTGGAATGTGATGTAACCAGCGGGAGGTCGCGTTATCCTCTGCTCTGCGGGATAACCCCGCGTCGCTTCGCTCCTGGGATCAATTCCATTTACGCTTCAAATTTCGTTTCACTCATTTTCGGCGAATGTCATTGATTCGACCTACAAGCTTCAGGACACTTTGTTGCTAAAGATTGGGTCTCATTATTATAGAGAGCCTCCGGCTCCCGCCGGAGGGGGCTCCACTAAAATTATATATAGGCGTCAGGTAGCGCGCTATTATGAAAAAGGAAAGCCGGCTTTTGGCCGGCTTTCCTTGCAATACTTTAAAGGTGAAATTTTTTAGTTTACCGTAACTAGAATATTTGTAATATTTCCCTTAGGCGTCGTAACAACTATATCCACGGTTCCTGCCGGATAAGCAACAGGCGTTCCTGCCGAGCAATCTGCATTCACTGTCAGGCCAATCAGTGTGCCCCCAACATTGGTGGTATCGACAACAGGCGTGCCAGCCGTAATGCTTACCGTAGCAAGGGAAGCTTTCGTGGCGCCGTTTGGTGTGTAAGTAACATTATTATTAGCTGTGGACACTGTGGTTCCCGCTGGCATGGGGTTGCCGGGGCCGGGATTGCCGTTTACATCGATTAACGGTAAAACAAGGTTCCCTATGCATGATGCTCCCATAGTAAGCGTAGCTGGTGATATTTTAGCAAAAGAGCCGGAAAGAACTATAACAGCACTGCGCCGCACATAGTTTTGTCCCCACGTGCCGGTGCAGGTATTTTGCCTGCTGGGCACGTTAGCGTAACTAGATGGCAGGGCTGTTGCACTAGGTTGAGTCAGGCAGGGCGAGGAGCCTGATGTAGTGGAAGGTATATAAAATTCACCGGCGTCCCAAATGCCGTTTTCGTTGGCGTCAATGTACGGGTCGCCGAGGTCGTAAAATGTTTCTCCTGGGGCTGGAGTTAAATCATAACTATTGTTGCTGTTGGCGTCGACAAAACTTTTCTCGCCTATGGCGTAGGCCAGTATCGTTACCCGTCCGTTTGCAGGTCTCGATGCAGAGCTCTTAAATGTTGTTGTACAGGTTCCTCCTGTTGTTGCGCAGGAAGCCGGAGTGATTTGCGATCCCTCCGTGATAAAGTTGACTGCTGTTCCGTCAGGCACGGGATTGCCCAGACGATCCGAAGCGATAATAGTTAAAGCGGATGTCACACCGTCATAAATCCAGCCTTCTATATTGGAAGTCTGGACGCTGAGCGAGAAAAAGTCTTGCGTGGGCAGGCCTGTCGTTATGGTTAACGTGTTGGACTGGCTTTTAAGTGATGTTCCATCGACTGTTGCCACAACCGAAACAGGTGTGGGCACTGTTCCCGAAGAAAGTGTGGTAGTTACTTCTCCATTGGCATCGGATGTTGCCGATGAAGCGGATAATGTAAACAAGCTCGTAGGGCTTGGGGGTACTGTAGTGAAATCCACAAGGACTCCCGACTTGCCGTTATTATTGCTGTCCACCACCTTGAATTTTACCAGAGAGCTGGTAGGCAATGACGCGGCGCTTGCGGTAGAGGTTCCGATGATGGAAGGCGTTGCCGAAACAAATTGTATATTACTGGTGGCCGGAAGAGCGACAGTGATTGTCGCGCTGGCGGAATTACCGGTTACAGATGCCGTTATCATGTCTGATCCCAAAGCACAGTTGTTGTCCTTGTAGGTGGAATTCGCCGTACCGGCGACAGTAGGTACCGGAGTGGTAAGAGTTGCTTTGCCCTCACTGACGCAGGAGGAGGTAAAGGCCACCGAGATAGGCACTGTGGCCGGTGAGCCATTTATCCATACCAGTGCGTTTACGCTGCTGGTGCCATAAGAGGAAATTGATGGCGAACCCAAAGTAAGAGAGTGAATGGTAACCGCTGCCCCATTAACCGCTATACCAACCGGTGTGCTCGTAACAGTTTCAGTAGTTCCATTCGTGGTGACCGACGCTGATGCCGTAATGCTGGTCGCGCCTGTGGAATCAATACTTGCCGCGTTCAAGGTGATGGAAGCGACGCCGCTGGCGTCTGTTAATGCTGTCGCAGAGGTGGGAGTAAACGTGACAAGTGAACTCGTTGCCGCGAAGGTCACGACCGCTCCTTGTATCAGTGCTCCATTGGCATCTCTGAGTGTCGCAGTAGCAGTGACCGGAGTTCCGAAGGTTACAACGTTTGAAGGAATGCTTAAAATAAGAGAGCTCAGATCGGTTGTTGTTGTACCTGTACCTGTACCTGTACCTGTATTGGTTGCTGTAGTTTCTTCACCATTGCCGCATCCGCTAAGACAACAAAAGAGGGCAAAACAAATCAGCAGCAGTATTGTCCGCGAGAATTTTGCCTTGGTTGATTTTACCATTTTATTCTCCTTATTCCTGATGGACAGATGATGTTTTTTTTCAATGTTAAGACTTTTACCGGAAATATTATTAGTTTTCAACCTTTTTTTCCAATTTTTCCCCATAATTATGTATTATTTTGTTGCAATAATTTTAAAAGATTGATATCAAATAAAAAAATGAGGAGATTTTCTTGTCTAGTGTTGTATTGCAATAGTTAAAAAAGATTGAAATATGATAAAAAAAATAAGGAGATTTTCTTGCCCAGCATAAATAACGATATAAACTCAACTGAAAAACTTCTTAATGTTATACGCGGAAAAGATAAAGAATCTTTCAGCGCACTGGAAAAACCAAAAGTTTCTTTGTCTGGAAAAAAGCCGGCAAAAAAAATCAATACTATCTTACCTAAGCGTTTTTTCGATAAAAAAGTTTATACTGTCGGAGTTGATATTGGCCGGGAATTTATTTGTTTGGTCAAGAGTGCTAAAAATTCTGACAATAGGCCGATTTTAGTTGACCAAAAGGTCATCAAATATAGTCAACAGGCATCTAACGGTTCATCAGAATTCAATACATTTTTAAAATCTTCTCTGGTTACCTTTTGTGGTTCAGTTGACAGTTGTAATATCTGGACGAAGATGTCGACGAGTGAAGTTAACGTCCATTTCCTTAAGATTCCGCGCGTGCCTAAAAAACAACTGGAAAATATGATCTATTGGACAGCGAAAAAAGAAGGTTTCATCGATGAAAAAAGATTAATTTTTGATTTTGAACTACAAGATGAGATTGTTGATCAAGCTAATATCAAATATTCCGTAATGGTTTACACAGCGCCCAAAGAGGAAATTGAAAGAGTTAAAACCTTATTTTTGGATATGGGAATAACTCTTGCCGGAATTACAACAGTTCCTTTTGCCGTTCAGAATATTTTTCGGTCAAAATGGATGTCGACTAGCGAAGAAATATTTGCCAGTTTGTTTATCGGTAATAATTTTTCCCGCATTGATCTTTACAATAAAGAAAATTTGGTAATGTCCCGCGGCATTAAGACTGGCAGTAGCAATAGCATGACGGAAGCAATTGTCGCGTCTGTTTTAGAAAAAACAGGCAATTTAAAGCTAAAAAATGATGAAGCAAAAAAAATTCTTTTAAGTCTCGGCACTGATTCGGAAAAATTAAGAGATACAGATGTCGGTTACGATTTTAAAAAAGAAGAAATATTGGAGATGATCTCTCCAGTATGGGAAAGATTAGCTCGTCAGGTGGATTTGACTTTAAAAACATCAGCAATCGGATACCAAAAAGTTGAAAAGATATACATTTTATCTTCATTGAATGTCGATAATTCTATTTTGGATTACATGAGTGATCAGTTAGGGGCAAAAACAGAATTTTTTGATCCTTTTAAACAGCATACGGCTTCTACCTCTACCAAGTCTATAAGCCTTTCCGAGAGAATGTTGCTGTCTCCGGCATTGGGTTTTTCCTTATCGGATAACAGGCGCACACCTAACGTTATTTTTACTTATCAAGAAAAAAATAGAGAAATAAACACAAAGCGAACGGATAGGTTGGTTATTTCTTCCTTTGTGGCAGCTCTAATTATTTGCCTTATCACGTTAATTTATCAAGGTTCGGAAACACATATTCTTAACAAACAACGGGTAACATTAGAAAAAGAATTAGCCCTTTATAGTCCGCTTTTATCAAAGGATAAAGTCTCTAAAATAGATAATGAAGTAAAGACACAAATGAAAATTACCCATCAATATGCGCAGCGGTATTTGGGCGTTGCGGCGATTGGAGAAGTTTCGGATCTTACACCTCAATATATACGTCTGATCAGTTTTAAAATAACTGAGGGAAGTGTTTCGCCAAAGGCTACTGCGGATAAAACACCAAAAGAAACAAGCGATGGCGTTATAATAGAAGGAGTTATTTTTGGGGACAGAAATATGCTGGATTCACTTTTAGCGCAATATGTGATGAAACTCGAAAATTCATCAATGTTGAGTCATGTATCGATACAAAAAACCAGCATTACCACTTTCAAAAAGAGTGAAGTCCTCCAATTTACTTTGAACGCTAAAATAGGTTAGCCATGATGAAGAAATTTAATGTTAACATAAACCCAAAAAGTTTTTGGTATATAGCGATTTGCAGCGGAATTATATTCCTTTTTGTGCTAGCGATAATATTTCCTTTGTATTACTACAACTCCAATCTCATTCAAGATAATAAGAAATTAAAAGATCAAATCGAAGAGCAAAAGGAACTGGGGCCTATCTATTTAAGTTTACTTAAGATTAAGAATAATAAAGATTTGCGTGTTTTACCCCATCCAGAGAAAACAACAATTCTCCGTGGTGAAGTAGGAAAGTTTCAAGATGATTTCCGGAAGATAGCGGGGAATGCAGGGGTAATGATGGTATCGCTTACGCCGGATTTGAATACGTTGGCGGGTTCTTCCTCATCGCTTTTACATAATGTTGTGCTGAAAGGAGAATTTGCTAATTTTCGAAAAATGTTGATCGGATTGGGATCCGTTCCTTATTTGGATAGGATTGAGGAAATTAATATCCAACAATATCCCGATTCCATGGAATTTAGAATGAAAATTTGGATAGCAATTAAGTAATCAATACGCAAAAGGTATTTATGGCCAAGTTGAAAAAAAGAGAAATAATCATTTTAGTGATTGCAGCTTTGTTTATCTTGTATGCGGGTTATGAATATTTAATTGCCGGTCCAGCAAGTAAAAAAGTTAAAACCAGTACCGAATCTGTGAATATTAACACTTCTATAACCGGGATAACAAAAGATTTAGGTAAAGATAAAATCACCGATTTTGATGCATACGTGATCAGGCGAATGGAAGCCGATTGGGGGAAAAATCCTTTCTGGAAAAAAGACTTGTATAAAGAATGGGTGAACAGAGAAGGGGTAGCCAAAGGCGGTGTGTTGGCTAAAATAATTTATTCCGGTTATGTAGATTCCGGGAGAAATAAAATGGCTGTCATTAATGGTTTGGAATATAGGATAGGGGAACAATTAGAATTAGAAGGCTATGTATTAAAACAGATTACGCCTTCCAGAGTTTTGATTTTTAATAAATATACGGGAAACGAAGAAGAAATTCCCCTGCAAGAATAAAAATTTCCATTGGAGGTTGTCGATTTGAGATACTCTGCAAGAAATAAAAATATCGTGATGTTAGGTCTTGGTCTTTTCGCGCTGATATTTTTCTTCGGCTGTGCTGATGGACTTAAAAGCGAGAAGAAAGATCCTTTTTTTGAGAAATGGACTACTCTAGCCGAGAACTCGGAAGGCCATTCTCCTTCTGCCGAGCCTAAAAAAATTAATGCGTCGGCTTTAACGGCAAAACAAGCTCCCTCTCCCTCATTGGTAGGACCAGAGATAAAAAAACTACCTGCCGAACGAATTAATTTGACCATGCGCCAGGCGGAGCTCAAATCGGTGTTACGGGCAATGGCCAAGGCTGTTAATCTAAACCTTCTGGTGAAAAACGAGTTGAAAGGTGAAATTAGCGTAGATTTCCGGGGAGTCCCCTGGGACAAGGCCTTTACCGGATTATTGCGTACCTATGGTTTGTCTTATATCTGGGAAGGCAATATAATTCGAGTGATGACTATGGATGACATTGAGCAGGACTTAAAACAAAAAGTGCAATTGCGCGATATTCAATGGGTTGCTCCGCTTTTAGAGCCGGTAGTGATAAACATTGATTATGCCGACCCCATAAAATTAATGGTGACGATTCAGGATTTTCTGACTAAAGATAAGGATGGAAAACCGCGCGGATCGGTTAAGATTGATGAACACAGCAATTCGCTGGTTATTTCCGCGACGCGTGATGACCTGACCAGGATACTGCCGATTATTGAAAAATTAGATAAACCTACCCCGCAAATTTTAATTAAATGCAATATAGTGGAAACAACGAAGGGCGTAGCCCGTGATTTGGGAATTATGTGGGGAGGATACAATAAGAGCTCTAAGATTTCTGGTAACGACGATCTTATTGTATCAGGTGGCGGTACCACCACAACCCCCGGGGGGGTTATTACTCCAACAGGTAATGGTGCTCTTGGTATAGGAGGCGTTGGTTTTGGGGCTAATTTTCAAGCTAACAATCTAACCCCTACGGCCGCTGGTTCTTTAGGTTTGTTATTTGGACAGATTGGCGGAAATTTATTAGAAGTACAATTGCAGGCCTTACAATCGGAAAGTCTGTTGAATATCCTCTCCAGTCCGTCAATAACAACATTGGACAACCAGAAAGCATATACAGAAAATGGTGAAAAAGTTCCTTTCGTTACACTTTCAGGAACCACCACTGGCTCAACAGCTACCCAAACTACCACTTTTCAAGACGTTGTCTTGCGTCTGGAAATTACGCCGCATGTAATTGACGGTATAAATTTAAAAATGACAATTTTAGTGAAAAAAGATGACGTGGATACGACAAGGAAAGACAGCTTGGGAGATCCGTATATCATAAAGAAGCAAACTGAAACGGTGTTAATTGTTAAAGATGGAGAGACAATTGTTATTTCCGGTTTAACCTCACATACCAAAGCGGCTTCGAGTAACGGCTGGCCGTGGTTAAAGGATATCCCTATTTTGGGTTGGGCTTTCAAGTCGGATAGTAAAAGTGACACCATGGAAGAAGTTCTTATATTTATTACTCCTCATATATTGCCAGTCAGTAATAATAACCAGAAGGCGTCTCCGGTTAAACAAAATATTATACAAAATAGTGAAACTGAACAAAATTAAAAGAATACCGGAACCACACCGAAAAATAAAATGGGATTGGACTCTAAACAATAGCCGATGTTTAAACAAAAAAATGGCATTTAAAAATGAATTATTACAATATTCTCGATTTTAAAAAAGAGCCATTTTCCAACTCACCGGAACCGGAATTTCTTTTTCAATTGCTACAGCATACCGATTGTTTACAAAAGCTGGAATTAGCTGTTCGACTGCGCCGCGGAATTAATGTGGTAATCGGAGACATTGGCACCGGAAAAACAACTTTATGTCGTAAACTTATCCAGAACTTTTCTTCTACTCCGGCAGATTCTACGGAAATTGAAACTCATCTTTTACTTGATCCAGCATTTAATAGCGCCGTTGAATTTTTGCAAACGGTTGCTTTGATGTTGGGAATTAAAGATTTTAAAAATGGCGAAAGTGAATGGCATTTAAAGGAAAGAATTAAGGATTATCTTTTTGACAAAGGTGTTGATGAAAAAAGAATAGTTGTCTTGATCATTGACGAAGGCCAAAAAATTCCCGAGAATTGCCTGGAGATTTTGCGTGAATTTCTTAATTACGAAACAAATAATTTTAAGTTACTGCAAATAATAATCTTTGCTCAAAAAGAGTTCCAAACAATCCTAAAAAGGCGCGCCAATCTTTTTGATCGGGTTAATCTCCTCTATTATCTTCAGCCTCTAAATTTTAAACAAATGCGGGCAATGATTAATTATCGCCTCAGTGTCGCCAGGAATTTTGAAATTGTACCTTCTCTGTTTAGCTTTTGGGGGCTTGCAGCTATTTATCTGGCTACCGGAGGTTATCCGCGCAAAGTTGTTTTGCTTTGTCATCAAGTAATTTTAACGATGATCATTCGCGGCAAGAAAAAAGTCGGCTGGTTTTTTGTCCGAAGCTGCATAAGTCGGATGGAGACGCCATTATTTAGAAGATTAGGGTGGGCGCTGGGAAGCGTTTTAATTATTATTGTTCTAGGTCTTTCGATTGCCGCAATTCTATTTCAGCTTCGAGATGCTGACGCGCATAAACAATCATCAATGATAAAGGAAGATATAAATCAAAACAAAAAAATGCCTGATTACCTAGGAAAGTTAACAATGACAAAAAAAAGAACTATTTGGTGGACACTGAATAATATCTATGGCACTTTCAGCCCCGAGATTGTTAACGCGGTGATTGCAGCTAATCCTCATATTGGAAATAAAGATATAATTGCAGAAGGGGATATAATAGCTCTCCCGTCAATTCCCGCGAATATAAAACCGATAAATGAAGGCGATGTTATTGTTATTGTGGAAAATGGAAAAGGTCTGGAAACAGTGTATAATATTTTTCGTGAATATTCTTATCAGGAAAACATGCCGTCATTGGCTTTCTTTCCCTTCTGGAATAAAAAAGAAGGTATTAATTTTATGATTGTTATTGATAAATGTTTTAAAAATATTCGTGCTGCCCAGGAAGCAGTTGGCAAATTACCACCCGTGATTGCCGCCAAAACAAAAATTTTATCTCGATGGAATGCAGATACAATTTTTTTTAATCGCCGCGCATTGCAACATTGAGGTGAGAGTTATCCGGAGGACAAATGAAAGTTAAAAAACGTCTTGGTGAAATACTTGTAAAAAATGGGCTTTTGACCGAAGAAATGCTCAAACAAGTCTTAATTGATCAAAAGAAAACCGATTTAAAGGTTGGCCAGTATTTAATACGCCAGGGAATCGTCCAAGAAAAACAAATAATAGATTTATTAAGTGAACAACTCAATATTAAGAAATATCATATGAACGATTTTCCGTTGGATCTGGAGTTAGTGCGATACATACCAATTGAAATTGCTCAAAAAAATCAAGTAGTTCCTTTAAAAATAAAAGGGAATCTGTTGATGGTCGCAATTGTTGATCCTCTGGAGATAACTATCTTGGATTCCATTGAAAAGTTAAATAACATGGAAGTTGAGCCGGTAATTTGTTCGGAGGCGGAAATAAATCAGCTCATCAATAGTATGTACGGTATGCAATCCGATTTGGGCGATATTATAGGAACTATGGAAGTAGACTCTAAGGTTGAAGAAGAGTCTGACAACAAAGATGAAGTCCAAGTCGCATCGCTACAGGATATGGCGGGAGAAGCGCTTGTTGTTCGTTTAACTAATTCTATTTTTGCTCAAGCTATCCGCGATAAAGCAAGCGATATCCATATCAGTCCGCAACAAGCTACTGTACAGTTGCGTTATCGTATTGATGGCAAGCTAATAGAAATGCCCTCACCTCCCAAATCTCTATTCTTGTCCGTTATTGCCCGGGTAAAGATTTTAGCCGGTATGGACATTACTGTTTCCAGAATTCCTCAAGACGGCCGATTTACTCTCAAAATAGAAAAAAAGGAAATTAATGTCAGGGTCTCTTCAATTCCCACAATTCACGGAGAAAATATTGTCATGCGCCTGTTGGATATGGGCGCGGGTATTTATACGCTAAATCGTTTAGGTATGAATGCCGAAGATATGGAAAAAATCGAAAACATATGCCTTAAACCTTACGGTATGATTTTAAGTACCGGGCCCACGGGAAGCGGCAAAAGCACTAGTCTTTATGCAATCTTGAATTCAATAAACAAACCGGATATAAATATAATCACCTTGGAAGATCCCGTCGAATATAGAATCAATGATATTCGCCAGGTGCAGTTAAACCGTAAAGCAGGAATGACGTTCGCCAGTGGTCTGCGTTCAATTCTTCGTCAGGACCCTGATGTCATTATGGTTGGTGAAATTAGAGATGCGGAAACTGCCGCAGTATCCGTGCAAGCGGCGCAGACTGGACATAGACTTTTGAGCACTGTGCATACTAATGATGCCGCAGGAGTTATCACACGATTTATTGATATGGGCATTGAACCTTTCTTGATTTCTTCTGTTTTGATTGTTTCTTTTGCTCAACGATTAGTGCGCACCATTTGCCCCTATTGCAAAGAAAATTATAATCCGTCGGCAAGTGCTCTTGCTTCTTTTGGAATAACAACGGCAGAAGCAAATAACGCTAATTTTCAGCACGGTAAAGGCTGTAGTCAATGCAAGAACACTGGTTACAAGGGAAGAACGGGTATTTTTGAGGTTTTAGTTAATGACGAGATAATTCAAGACATGATTATAAAGCAAAGGCCGAGCCCGGAAATTACACGCGCGGCAGTAGCTGCCGGAAAGTTAAAAACACTGAAAGAAGATGCGGCCCAAAAAGTAATTCAAGGGATTACAACTTTGGAAGAAGCAGCTTCCGCCGTAATGGCGTAGACTAAACAAGGATAAAAAATGTCCAAATATATTTATCAAGCAATTAATGAAAAGGGAGATACGGTGTCAGGGAAATTAGAGGCTGAATCCGTTGAAGTAGCAAATTTCATGTTGATCGCGCGCGATCTTATACCATCAAAGATTAAGGAACAGAGTAAATCCATAGATAATCGTTGGGTGGAAGCTATTCTCGGTACAGGCAAAGTTAAGGTGATGGATCTGATCATGTTTACAAAACAATTCCATTCTATGTTGGTTGCCGGTATACCATTGTTAAGAATTCTATCCATTTTAGAGGATCAGACAGAAAGCAAAAGTTTAAAGAAAGCAATATCAAAAACTATTCAAGATATCAATCAAGGGTCATCTCTTTCGGATGCATTAGATAAATATCCCAAAATATTTTCACGCTTATACTGCGATATGATCAGGGCAGGTGAAATCAGTGGAAATGTGCCCATCGTTTTGGATCGGTTGATCTATATTATTGAACATGAAGCGAGAGTCAAATCAGATATTAAAGCGGCATTCAGATATCCTCTAATAGTTCTCGTCGCCTTATGTGGTGCTTTTATTCTTCTTTTAACTTTTGTAATACCTCAATTTGCTTCTGTTTTCAACAACGCTGGTTTAACTTTACCGTGGCCGACAAAATTTGCCATGCTTTTGTACGCTTTCCTGTCTAATTACTGGTATTTGATTATTGGTGTAATAGTGATAATCATTTTTAGCATGATTTTCTATTTTAAGACAAGTAATGGCAGGTTCGTGAGAGATTCTTTTTTATTAGAACTGCCTATAATAGGGCCAGTATTCAAGAAGGCGGCCTTATCGCGTTTTGCCAGCATTTTTGCTATTTTGCAAACCAGCGGCGTTCCCATTATGCAATCATTGACTATCCTTTCTGCAACAATGGGTAATGAGGCTCTGACGCGATCTTTTGATCATATCCGTGAGCGGGTTAAAGAAGGCGCCGGAATTTCGACGCCCTTAAAATCGGCAAAATATTTTACCCCGATGGTTATTGATATGATCGCGATTGGTGAAGAGTCAGGGAATATTGACGAAATGTTGCGAGCAGTTGCCAAACACTATGATGATGAAGTTGAGTATGCAATTAAAGGTCTTTCCGATTCGATAGGCCCAATTCTTATTGTTGGTTTAGCCTCAATTGTCGGCTTCTTTGCCCTGGCCATATTTATGCCCATGTGGGATCTTACACAGATAGTAACAAAACATTGATGATGGAAACGAAAAAATGGGTAACTCTGCACTTGATAACCTGAATAACCTAAAGGTTACGTTGGGTCACACGGGGGCACAGGAGGGAATAGCTAAAATCAGATTTATTACGAGTTCAGCATTATAAGGAATGAAGAAAAAAAATATTTATATAAGTTTTTATATATTGATTCCGGCAATTTACACTGGAATATCAATGATTGGTGTGATTATAACATATCAATTATTTAAACAACCAGAAGAGATCAATCAGATATCTTCCCTGAATTTTATTTATTTAGTTGCAGCAATGGCGTTTTTTACTCTTTCCATAAGTTTACTTCTCCTGCGCTTTTTTTTAGCACCCTTCCTGCGATTTGTTAATAAAACGCAGAAGATGTCCATTCTTGCCGATTCCCAGTTAGGAAAACAAGAAAGAATAACGGACGATTTTGATCAAATTACCAAACTATTTGATAACGTAGCGAATATTCTGAGCAACGTTGAAGCAAAAGAATTATTTCCCCATATTATTGGTTCCAGCGCTCCCATGCGCAATATTTTCACGCAAATTATAAAAGTTGCTCCGACCGATTCCACAGTTCTTATTTCCGGTGAAAGCGGGACAGGTAAGGAATTGATTGCTTCGAGTATTTACGAACATAGTATGAGAAAAGGCAAACCTTTTGTTAAAATTAATTGTGTGGCCATTCCGGAAGGATTGCTCGAAAGCGAACTTTTTGGTCACGAGAGGGGTTCATTTACCGGCGCTACCGAACAAAAGAAAGGAAAATTTGAAATTGCCGACAACGGTACAGTTTTTTTGGATGAAATCGGCGACATGCCTCTAGCCACGCAGGCGAAACTCTTACGTGTTTTACAGGAAAAAGAATTTGAAAGGGTAGGGGGGACAAAACTGATTCGGGTGGACATTCGTTTTATTGCTGCTACGAATAAAAATTTATCCGAAATGATTAAAAAGGGAACATTTAGAGAAGACCTTTATTTTCGTTTGAATGTTTTTTCCATTTCTCTCCCCGCGCTCAGAGAGAGAAAAGAGGATATTTTTCCAATTGTAAATTATTTCTTGGAGTCTTTGCCCAAACCGGCCAAGTTGTCCACTTCAACGCTGCAGGAATTAATTGGTTACTCCTGGCCTGGAAATGTCAGAGAACTGAGAAATATTTTGGAGCAAGCTTCTATATTAAGTGAAAAAGGCGTTATTGAGTTACATCATTTGCCGGAAGCAATGTTGAAGCAAAATTCGCGAAACATGGTGAATAATTTAAATGATGATATAGCTCTTGATGCTAAGCTAGAGTTAATGGAAAAAGAGATAATCATTGCCGCTTTAAGAAAAACCAGTGGCATTCAAGTAAAAGCAGCAAATATTTTAGGGATAAATCAAAGAAGCCTTTGGCATAGAATTAAGAAGCTTCACATTGATATAAACACTTTCAGGAACCTACAATAATTGTAGACAAAGCATCAACTATTGTAATTTACTAAAAAGTAGGTAAAATAGAATTAAAAATAAGAGTTGACAAAACAGAAAAGTTAAGTTAATTAAACAAATTAGAAAAACATAGTTGAAAAAGCAAAAAAATATTTTATTCCTGATAATGGCATATCTTTTGCACTTAAACAATTGTTTATAAAGAAATAACAATGATTATATAATATAAACAAAGAATTTTTAATTAACTTAAATTTAAGAAAGGAGAAAAAAATGTTAAGAAATGAAAAAGGTTTTACATTGATTGAAATCATAGCGGTCTTGGTTATTTTGGGAATTTTAGCTGCGGTAGCTATTCCGAAGTACATTAGTATGATGGACCAATCAAGAATTGCCGCAGCACAGGCGTCAATTGCAGAATTAAAAGCGCGCTCAAGTAATTATTATGCCTCACAAATGTTGTCAGGCGCTGGAGCGACTACACCTGCGGCTGTTCAGGCTTCTATTGCTGCAAACTCTAGTGTTGGTTCTGATTTTGTACTTACAGCGGTGGCGGCGCCTAATGGTACTGATATTTTAATCACTGTAACGACGGTAAAAAATAATAGTATACCTTCCACTAGTGGAACTTGGTATTATCCTACATAAACTGGATAAAAAAACTTTTAGGAGAAAATAGCGTGAATCATTTCACGCTATTTTTTTGCTGATTTTTCAATGCTGAGTCGATAAGAAATGACTAAGAGAAGACTGCAAAAAATTATCAATGCATAAAAGTAGTATCCAGACGTGATGAACCAGATAGTTGGTTGATTCATGGCGGTTTCTTCAGAATTAATGAGTTGAGTTGGTATACAACTCAATATCCAAGCTCCTATAAGCAGGGACTTATATAAATTACCGGCTTTGAGAACTGACGAGATATGCCATACCACAAGTAAAGGAATAATCAAGGCAGGAAAGTAATACATCCACCCGAACGGAGAAATGAGTAGCATCGCAACAATGGTTAGAGCGTAGCCAATATCAAATCGAACAAGTGGCGAAAGTTCCCGCGGCTGTGGCCATGCAGTCCGGATAAGCCACAGAGTTAATAAGAACGAAAGGCTATAAGCCAAACAATAGGCAAGCAGGGGAAGTTTGATCCAGGGAATATTTTCAGCTCCCCCGAAGATGCGTGTAAAAAATGCGATAAAGGATGCATTCCAACTTGCATTGATATATAGATGAGACCTTGTAAGTAATTCCAGGTACTGTTTATAAGTGGATAATCCAAACGTGATTAAGGAAATGATGTTACAGAAAATGAAAATCGACACCGCCCAAAAGAGAACTCTCCAGCGTCGTTGCACTGCAAAAAAGATCAAGAATATCCCCAGAAAAATCTTAACACTCAGAGCGATTCCCAGGATGATTCCAGCGAGCTGATATTTTTCTTTCCTTGCACTCAACCAGATTAATACTATTGATCCCAGCAGGAAAAGTCCGAATTGGCCGCTTACAATACTCATCCAGGTAGGAAAATAGCATAAAATGATAATCCATAAGATCAGTACATAAATGGCCTGTGTATCTAATAATCCTTTGTCAGAGAAAATTCGATTATTCCCCAGGTTACCGCCTGTTTTGATTCTGGTGGAAATGGAAGTGTGAACCATTTTGTTCTGGTTAATGAAACCGCTCTTTAGCATTTCATAATCACGAAATGGCTGAGTGTACGCTATTAAACCAACAGCCATCAGTGACAAGCAAAGTGAAAATATTGACCAGACCCAAAATGCTATGTGGAATGGTAATGTTCCCAATGGCAGGATGAATAAGGTGTGGAAAGGTGAGTTCAAGTTGGGATGGGACGTTTTCATCGTCGCTTTGGCTTTTTCTGATAATCTACTGAGATAGTCATCAGGTGGTTTAAAAGGTACCGGTGTATAAATACTTTTTCCTTCAGCAAAGAATCTGGCTGATTTATAGAATTTGTAAAAATCTGTATTTTCGGGGAATTGAGAAAAATTGTTCACCGTTAGCAGATAAAGTACCAGGAGAATTCCGAAGACGAAAATGCATGCTGCAGTAATTAAATTATTTTTTGATGACATAGTCGATTACTCTAATAGTCGAGACAGTAAAATAATCTGTGTAAATGAAATAATTTTCATATAGACGTTAAATTGAACTTGCTTTCATACATTATAGCAAGTGGTGAAATTGTCAAAACATATTTGGCTAATGGAATCGTCCATTTTTGCATCACATTCTGAATCTCTAAAAATAATTTTTTTGTCAAAGCATCATCATGGGGAAAACTGATTTCCCAGGAAATATCTTCCATCTATTATTTTACACGTTATTCAATTAACGTAGGAGCATTTCCCAGTGATAAATGAATAGTTCTCAATTTTAGGAAGGTAAACAATTAACTTCTCATCCCTTTTTAATTGCTGAATATATTCACTTAATTTTAAAGAACCCTGCAAATACAATAAGAGACGAATTTCCTGATTAAGCATCTTTGTGTTTTTAGTTTTTTTATATAAGTCAATTAGCGCCAGATTAGCAAAAGCATTTTGTGAATAAAGCGTCCGGACGGATTTCCAGTAATAGATGGCGCCGGCATAATTATTTTTTATGCGGCAGGTTTCGGCCATAGTTTCGAGCGCCAGCAGCGAATTTGAATTTTTTGCCAGGCATTTTCTGGCGAAAGATTGAGCGTCATTAATCCGGCCACCTTTCAATAGGATAAAACTGTATAATACTAATAGTTCGGAATTGTCAGGATATTTTGTTAATTTATCGTTGATAATTTGTTTTGCCTCTTTGATTTTATTATGACGAAGTTTTATATTCGCTATGTATATATAATTCGGGATATATTTAGGAATTATTTCAGAAGATTTTCTAAAGTAGTCCATGGCCAGATCATCTTGCATTTCTTCAAAATAAAAGAGACCTAAATTATATTCTTGAATCGCTAAAGATACATTACTTCCACCAAAATTATTTAAAATCATCGCTTTTTTATATTCCTGAAGCGCCTTTTCTTTTTCATTATAATTATAATAGATTCTGCCAATACTGGTATGTGGTCGGCTCAATCCGGGAGACTTATTAATGTTATCAAACCATAAGAGAAAATCGTCAGAAACTATTTTATTGCGGCTGTAGGTAATGTCACCTTCGCCAATTAATATTATCACTATGCCCAAAGCAACAATAAACTGGATGATTTTTTTATAGGAGAAGTAATCAATAATGTAAATTATGAACTCTGCGAAAGGAACAAACAAAAACATTGATGGCAGGTAATTGCGGTAGTCGTATATCAATTCCAAATTAAAAATGGAACCCTCTATTAAATGGTTTAAAAAATAAAAAATAATACAGAAAGAAATTAACGGACGCTTTCGGGCAATATAAAAGGCAAAGCCGATCAGAAACAATATCAATAAAATTGACGGAATTGTGGTCCACGGTTGCAACAGAGATCGGGAAACTTCAAAATCATAAAGAAAAGTTAAGCGGGAGCTTATCGGATACAACAACAGGGAAAGATAAAATAAGATGACGCGAGGTTCGGTTAAAAGCCTTTGCGTCATGGAGAAGTCGCGAAGTTCATAGCCGCCGAAAGCATTGGAAAAACCGCTCGTATAAATAAATCCGATAATTAAAATCAGCAAAAAAGGCACAGCGGAAATCTTGATATATTTTTTTATGTTTTCTTTGGTGGCGCCCTGAATAAAAAATAAATCAAATAATAAAATGCTGACCGGAAGCATGGCTGCATTTTCTTTGGAAAGCACAGCAGCCAAACCGGCAGTAAAGCACAGGATAAAAAAAGAAATTGAATAAGTTGATTTTGCAGTTGTACAACCTTTCAGGTAAAAATACATGGACATGATGTAAAATAGTCCAGTTATGGAAGCATATCTTTGCACAATGTAGGTAACAGAAGTTACGTGAACGGGATTTAATGCCCAGAAAAACGTAGCCAGGAGAGCCACCGGGTAAGCTATATTTTCATATTGATCCTTCAACCTTGGTAGTTTGAGTGTGTTGTAAATAAATAGAAAAAGAAAAACAGCCGCCAGGTAATGGATGCTAAAATTAATCACATGAAATCCCAATACTGCCGTTCCGCCAAATTTATAATTCAAGGCAAAACTCAAGATAGACAATGGCCGCCATAATCTTTGCTGATCAATGTCGTATATACAACGTTTTATTTCCGGCCAGGAAAATGATTTTATTTTAATATGTGGATTGTAAACAATATTGGAATAGTCATCAAAATGCCAATCGCCATTGAAACTATTGGAGTAAATTAAAAATAAAGCTGCTAGAAGTGCAATAAACGTGAAAATATATTTTTTTGATTCGGAGTATTTTATGTTAATAGGCAGCGCAAAATTATTTTCTTCGGAAAGCATTATGTTTTTCTCAATGTCTGTTTATTAACGTTTGTTTTTAATTTGCACTATGTTCCAGAGTAAAAAATAAAGCAATAAAAAAAATTTTACAACGGTAATTTTGTAAGAATTATTGCAAAAAATTACAATTACTACTCTGCAGTTGAGAACACTCATTATAGTTAAGAATTACTACTTAAAAAGAATAATGTTAAAAAATCAACGGCAATATCCCTTGACTTTAACAGCTTCTAGTATTTTGCAAACTCCCAGTGCGCACGCTTTTCGCGCATCAAAACAGCCAAGTTCTTTATAACCCTGTTGAAAATAAACTATTGCCAGGTTGTTGTAGGCATCGGCATAATCCGGTTTCAGGAGTATGGCGTCATTAAAGTTCTCAATGGCAAGTTGATACTGACCGAGTTTAAAGTAGGCACCCCCTCTGTTGTTGTAGGCATCGGCATAATCCGGTTTCAGGAATAAGGCCTCATTAAAGTTCTCAACGGCAAGTTGATACTGACCGAGTTTAAAGTAGGCACCTCCTCTGTTGTTGTAGGCATCTGCGTAACCCGATTTCAGGGCGATCGCTTTATTATAGTCTTCGATGGATCGTTGGTTCTGGCCAAGTTTAGCGTAAGCGTTTCCCCGGTTGTTGTATGCATCGGCATAATAAGGACTTAAACGTATTGCCGCGTTGCAATGATAAATAACCTCATTGATTTTATTTTCTTCAGCCAGCGAGGATGCAAGAAGGTTATGCGCCAGAGCGTTATTATTTGTTATCTGCAAAGCATGGCTAAAGAGAGTAGTATTGTTTTTCCAATAACCGCATTGATGCCATGTTATAAATGATAATATGGCAATGAAAACTACTCCCATCGGGAATAAAATCTTTGTGCGAATATCTTCGCGTGAAAATAAATGCGGTATCCCCCAGGCCAGCATAACGGCAATGCCGATAGAGGGCAGATAATGATAGCGATCAGCTATCGCGTATAACCAGATTTGAATGATTCCGATAACAGGTAGAAGGGTTATCGCGTACCATAGCCATCCAACAAAGAGATAGGGCAAACGTTTTACCGATACAATGACGGCAGCGCTGATAACGATAATTAGAAGCACTGCTCCTAAAACTTGCCAGGAAGGAAGTTGAAATGAGAAAGGATAGAAAGCAGCCAGATCATGAGGCCAAAATGTTTTCTCCAGATAAGTCACAAAAGAAACAGGAGCGTTGGCGAGCCGGGAACCCAGAGAAAAATATTTTATGGATGGATTGTACTGAGTGCAAATCGTGATGATAGAAAAAACCGCGGATAAAATAAAAAAAGGTATTTTTTCCCAAAACAACCATAAAGGACCTTTTCCCGGGGTGACTTCCTTCAGGTTATTTCCCGTCTCTTTCAACTGAAAACGTTTAAGCGGCCAGTAATCCAGAAGAATCATAATCACGGGCAGAGTGACAACCATAGGCTTGCTCATCAGCGCGCAGACAAAGCCAAGAAGGACAAGCAGATATCTTTTTATAACCGGTTTTTCCGTGTAATAGACATACAGGCAAAGAGTTAGCATCCAGAAAAAAGCGCTCAAGACATCTTTACGCTCGGCGATCCAGGCAACCGATTCCACATGAAGTGGATGAAGCGCAAAAAACGCCGCAACAAAAGCACTTTTCCAGATCGCTCCGGTCATGCGGTAAAAAAGCCAGAACAGCAGTAAGGTGCTCATTATATGCAGGAGAAGGTTAGTAATATGATAACCGCCGGCATTCAGACCAATAAGTTGATAATCGAGCATAAAAGACAGCCATACAAGGGGATGCCATAAGGTGTCGGCATCTATTGTACTGAATGCCCAACGAAATCCATCCGATGTTATTCCAGACTGGATGTGACGGTTATCTGTGATATAAATTTGATCATCTAAATAGATGAAGTCATATTGATTAACCTGCCAGAAAACAGCTAGTGTACTCACTGTTAAAAGTATATAAATAATCTGGATCAGGATTTGTTTTCTGGTACGAATGTCTATCTTATTTAACATAGCCGGTTTCCATCGCCAGCCTGAAGGCCTGGCATTATTCTTCTTTTATTTTCAGAGATATCTGTTTTCCAAATAAAGTCAAATATTGATAATCAAGACAAAACTGACTCAATGGCAGAATCCTTTGCCTTTAAGAGTATCTAATATTTTGCATACTTCCAGCGCGCACCCTTTTCGCGCATAAAAACAGCCAAGTTCTTTATTGTCCTGATTTAAATAAAATATCGCCAGGTTATTGTAGGCATCTGCATAGTCAGGTTTCAGGCATATGGCTTTATTGATGTCTTCTATGGCCAGTTTATAATGACCGAGTTTAAAGTAAGCACTTCCACGGTTGTTGTAAGCATCTGCATAGTCCGGTTTAAGAAGTATAGCTTTATTAAAGTCCTCAAATGCGCGTTGATACAGTCCTAGTTTAAAGTAATTACTCCCTCTGTTGTTGAAGGCATCGGCATAGTCCGGTTTGAGAAGTATGGCTTTATTGAAGTCCTCTATGGCCAGCTGATAATGACCGAGTTCATTGTAAGAAATTCCCCTGCTGTAATAGGCAAGAAATAATTCAGGTTGCAGTCGGATTGCCTTACTATAGTCTTCGATGGCTCGTTTGTGCTGGTTGAGTTTATCATAAGCACCGCCCCTGCCTTGGTAATCACCGGCATAATTCGCTGTTATGCTGATAGCCTTGTTAAAATGATCGATGGCCTCTTTGATTTTTCCTTTTCCAAGCAGAGCAGAAGCAAGATTGCTCTGCGCCACATAATTATCCCTTGTTACCTGCAAAGCATGGCTGAAGAGAGTGATAGCATTTTTCCAGTAACCACATTGATGCCATGTTATAAATGATAATATGGCAATGAAAACTACTCCCATCGGGAATAAAATCTTTGTGCGAATATCTTCGCGTGAAAATAAATGCGGTATCCCCCAGGCCAGCATAACGGCAATGCCGATAGAGGGCAGATAATGATAGCGATCAGCTATCGCGTATAACCAGATTTGAATGATTCCGATAACAGGTAGAAGGGTTATCGCGTACCATAGCCATCCAACAAAGAGATAGGGCAAACGTTTTACCGATACAATGACGGCAGCGCTGATAACGATAATTAGAAGCACTGCTCCTAAAACTTGCCAGGAAGGAAGTTGAAATGAGAAAGGATAGAAAGCAGCCAGATCATGAGGCCAAAATGTTTTCTCCAGATAAGTCACAAAAGAAACAGGAGCGTTGGCGAGCCGGGAACCCAGAGAAAAATATTTTATGGATGGATTGTACTGAGTGCAAATCGTGATGATAGAAAAAACCGCGGATAAAATAAAAAAAGGTATTTTTTCCCAAAACAACCATAAAGGACCTTTTCCCGGGGTGACTTCCTTCAGGTTATTTCCCGTCTCTTTCAACTGAAAACGTTTAAGCGGCCAGTAATCCAGAAGAATCATAATCACGGGCAGAGTGACAACCATAGGCTTGCTCATCAGCGCGCAGACAAAGCCAAGAAGGACAAGCAGATATCTTTTTATAACCGGTTTTTCCGTGTAATAGACATACAGGCAAAGAGTTAGCATCCAGAAAAAAGCGCTCAAGACATCTTTACGCTCGGCGATCCAGGCAACCGATTCCACATGAAGTGGATGAAGCGCAAAAAACGCCGCAACAAAAGCACTTTTCCAGATCGCTCCGGTCATGCGGTAAAAAAGCCAGAACAGCAGTAAGGTGCTCATTATATGCAGGAGAAGGTTAGTAATATGATAACCGCCGGCATTCAGACCAATAAGTTGATAATCGAGCATAAAAGACAGCCATACAAGGGGATGCCATAATTTGAAATATCTTGTGCTGAACGCCCAATGAAATCCATCCGATGTTATTCCAGACTGGACATGGCTGTTTTCGGTAACATAAATATTATCATCGAAATTAACGAAGTCAAATTGGTTCACCTGCCAGAAAACAGCAAATGTAACAACAGTTAAAACGATATAAACGATCAGGACCTGTTCTCTGGGACTAATATTTATTTTATTTAGCATAGCCGGTTTCAGTCTCATTGGTTTATGTAATTGTCATTACAGTAAATGATGGCAGCGCTTCCCTGGGCGTTTTTTTTTAACGCCAGCCTGAATGTCCGGCGTGATTCTTTTTCGATTTTCAGAGATATCTTTTTTTAAAGTAAAGTAAAGTCTCGCCAATCAGGACAAACTTGACTCAATGACAATATCCTTTACCTTTAGCTGCTTCTAATGTTTTGCAATTTCCCAGTGCACAGGCTTTTCGCGCGTCATAACAACCAAGCTCTTTGTTGCCAAGATTTAAATACACCGTCCCCCTTTTGTTGTAGGCTTTGATATAATCCGGTCTCAGGGTAATGACTTTATTAAAGTCCTCGATGGCTAACTGATACTGGCCGAGTTCATCATAAGTACCCCCCCGGACATTGTACGCTATATGATTATTCTTCGTAATCTGCAAAGCATGGCTGAAGAGAGTGTTGGTATTTTTCCAGTAACCGCATTGCTGCCACGTTAAAACTGCCAGAATGGCCAGATAGGCTATTCCTGCCGGGAATAAAATCTTTTTACGCATGTCTGCGCGTGGGAACAAAAGAGGAATACCCCAAACCAGCATGATTGTAATGCCGATAGATGGCAGATAAGTATAGCGGTCAGCCATTGCTTGTGTGCCGACCTGCAACAAACCGATTACGGGAATCAGAGTTCCCAAATACCAAAACCAGCCCACGAATAAAAAAGGTAATTTCTTAATAGCATAAATCACAACAATAGTAATTCCAATCAAGATAAAACAGGAAACTAAGATTTGCCATAAGGGAAAGGGATATTCATAGGGATATAATACTGCCAGATCAACCGGCGAGAAAATTTTTTCTAAATATGAAACATAAGAAATGATCGCATTCAGAATCCGTGCAGGAAAGGGCAGATGTTCCATGGGAACAACAGCACCGCCTTTATTTTGAGCCCAGATAGTCACAATACTCGAAACGACTGTTAAGAAAATAAAAGGCGCCTTTTCCCCCAAAAGCCTGCCGGTCAAATGACTGCGATTTTTGACAGCGGATATCTCTTCGCCTTCATTCTTTACTGAGAGCTCATTATTAACAACCTGCCTATTAACCGGTTTAAGTGCCTTTTGCCAGCGGCCAAGCGGCCAATAATCAAGAAGCAATAAGACAAAAGGCAAAGTGACCAGCATGGGTTTGGCCATCAAGCTCAAAGAAAAAAATATCAGACAAAGAAAATATTTAGAAAACTGAAACTTTTCGGCATAAAGAGCATAAGCATATAAAGCCGCCAGCCCGAAAAAAGTGCTTAAAACATCTTTGCGCTCGGCGGCCCACGCTACGGATTCCACCCGCAGGGGATGCAAGGCAAAAAGCGCCGCGACAAATGCTGATGGCCAGAGGGACTTTGTCGTCTTTTCGAAAAAGAAAAATAAAAAGAGAACACTGCCGATGTGCAGGAGCAAATTAATGAGGTGATGGCCGGAAGCGCTTGCTCCGAATAGGTTCCAGTCCAGAGTATGAGAGAGTAAGGTCAAAGGATGCCAGTTAGTGCCGACAACAGTTGTAAACGCCCATTTAATATTTTCCAGATTAATGCCTGATTTAATATGATTGTTTTCGGTAATATATAGGGTGTCATCAAAACCAACAAAACCATTGCCTAAAATCCGGCCATAAGCGATAAAAGAAGCAATAATTAAAAATATTACGATGAGGTAAGTGTATTTTTTCTTCATTGTAGTTTTCAATGGCACGCTTTTTCCAATAAAGTCAAGTATCGCCAATCAGAACAAACTTGATTCAATGACAATATCCTTTACCTTTAGCTGCTTCTAATGTTTTGCAATTTCCCAGCGCACACGCTTTTCGCGCGTCATAACAACCAAGCTCTTTGTTGCCCAGATTTAAATAAACATTCGCTCTGTTGTTATAGGCTAGAGTGTAATCAGGTTGCAGTTGGATGGCCTTATTTAAGTCTTGGATGGCCGGTTGATACTGGCCCAATTTAGCGTAAATAGCCCCCCTGCTGCTGTATGCTTCGACATTATCCGGTTTCAAACATAGTGCTTTGTTGTAGTCCTCGATAGCCATTTGATACCGACCGAGGTTAGCGTAAGCAAATCCCCTGTTGCTGTAGGCTTCGGCATAATCCGGTTTCAGGCGGATGGCCTTACTGAAGTCCTGGATAGCCATTTGATACTGACAGAGTTTATTGTAAACATTTCCCATGTTGTTATAGGTGACGTCAGCATAAACCGATTTCAGACGTAGTGCTCCGTTGAAGTCCTCGATGGCGCGTTGATATTGACCGAGTTCACTATAAGCATTTCCCCTGTTGATATAAGCCGGAGAACAATCCGGTTTCAGGCGGATGGCCTTACTGAAGTCCTCAATGGCGTATTGATACTGACCAGTTTTCTTATAAGCAAGCCCCCTGTTGCTGTAGGCTTCGGCATAATCCGGTGCTATGCGGATGGCTTTATTGTAATGATCAATAGCCTCGTCTATTTTTCCTTCGTCAATCAGTACAACACCTAAATTGATATGTGCCACATTATTATCTTTTGTTACCTTTAAGGCATGATTCCAGAGCTCAAAGCTGTTTTTCCAGTAACCGCATTGCCGCCAGGTTAAAACCGCCAGAATAGCAAGGATGGCTATTGTCGCCGGGAATAAAATATTTTTGCGCGTGCTTTCGCGTGGGAAAAAAAGTGGAATGCCCCAAGCCAGCATAACGGCAATGCCGATAGAGGGCAGATAATGATAGTGATCGGCCATCGCGTAGTCTGCGACCTGAATAATTCCGATAACCGGGGCAATGGTGATCGCGTACCACAGCCATCCGACAAAAAGATATGGCAGGCGTTTCATCATTGATATGACAGTTGCACTGATAAGAAGAATCAGCAAAGATGCAAAGAAAACTTTCCATATCGGAATTTGATCTGGAAAAGGATAGAAAATAGCCATGTCATGAGGCCAGAATGTTTTCTCCAGATAAATTACAAAAGAAACAAGAGCGTTCGCGATTCGGGAACCTAGGGAAAATTGTTTTATGTCCGGCATGTCCGGAGCATAAAGAGTAATGATAACAAGAACAACAGACAAAATAAAGAAAGGTATTTTTTCCCTCAGTTGCCATAAAATCAAATTACCTTTCTTCGATTCAAAGCGTTTCAGTGGCCAGTAATCCAAAAGAATCATAACCAAAGGCAGGGTGATAACCATGGGCTTACTCATCAGAGCTAACACAAATGAAAAAAGAACGAGCAGATATCTTTTTATAGCCGGTTTCTCCGTGTAATAGACATAAAGGCAGAGAGTCATCATCCAGAAAAATGTACTTAAGACATCTTTGCGTTCGGCTATCCAGGCGACTGATTCCACATGAAGAGGATGAAGAGCGAATACAGCGGCGACAAAGGCGCTACGCCAGATCGTCCCGGTCATACGGTTAAAAAGCCAAAAGAGCAACAACGTACTCAGAATATGCATGATAAGATTAGTCAGATGATAACCGCCGGCATTCAGGCCAATAAGCTGATAATCGACCATGAAGGAGATCCATAATAGAGGATGCCATAAGTCTGCATATCTTGTATTGAACGCCCAACGAAATCCGTCCAGTGTGATACCCGATTGGATATGACTGTTTCCCGTGATATAAACTTGATCATCGAAATTAACGAAATCATATTGATTCACCTGCCAGAAAACAGTAAATGTAACAACAGTTAAAACGATGTAAACGATTAGTTTCTGTCTGTCGGGGTTGATATTTATTTTATTTAACATATCCGGCGTTACTTTCCTTTAATCACCCAAGTCAAATCGTTCATAAAAACAGCCGCCAAAATTTTTTTCTTTGTATTATAATCTATAAAAAAGAATTAATTAATCAATTTATTTATCCTGAACTATACTTGCTTTGACAATTTCACATATGGTTGTTATGTATAAAAGCAGATTCAATTAACGTAGGAGCATTTCCCAGTGATAAATGAATAGTTCTCAATTTTAGGAAGGTAAACAAGTAGCTTCTCATCTCTTTTTAATTGCTGAATATATTCACTTAATTTTAAAGAAACCTGCAAATACAATAAGAGACGAATTTCCTGATTAAGCATCTTTGTGTTTTTAGTTTTTTTATATAAGTCAATTAGCGCCAGATTAGCAAAAGCATTTTGTGAATAAAGCGTCCGGATGGATTTCCAGTAATAGATGGCGCCGGAATAATTATTTTTTATGCGGCAGGTTTCGGCCATAGTCTCGAGCGCCAGCGGCGAATTTGAATTTTTTGCCAGACATTTTCTGGCAAAAAATTGAGCATCATTAATCCGGCCATCTTTCAATAGAATGAAACTGTATAATTCCAATAGTTCGGAATTACGAGGATATTTTGTTAATTTATCGTTGATAATTTGTTTTGCCTCTTTAATTTTATTTTGTCGGAGTTTTATTTTTGCGATATATATAATATTCAGGATATATCTAGGCATTATTTTAGAAGATTTTCTAAAGTAGTCCATGGCCAGATCATCTTGCATTTCTTCAAAATAAAAAAGACCTAAATTATATTCTTGAATCGCTAAAGCTTCCTTGCTTCCAAATTTATTTAAAATTATCGCTTTTTCATATTCCTGAAGCGCCTTTTCTTTTTCATTATTAATATAATAGATTCGGCCTAGGTTACCATGAGGTCTGCTCAATCCGGGAGATTTATCAATGTTATCAAACCATAAAAGAAAATCATCGGAGACTATATTATTGCGGCTGTAGGTAATGTCACCTTCGCCAATTAATATTATTACTATGCCCAAAGCAACAATAAACTGGATGATTTTTTTATAGGAAAAGTAATTGAGAGCATAAATTATGAACTCCGCCAAAGGAATAAACAACAGCATTGAAGGTAAGTAATTGCGGTGTTCGTAAATCAGTTCCAGATTAAAAATTGAGCCTTCAATAAGATGATTTAAAAAATAAAAAATAATGCAGAAGGAAATTAACGGACGTTTACGTGCTATATAGAAAGCGAAACCAATTATGAACAGTATCAATAAAATTGACGGAACAGTGGTCCACGGTTGTAATAGGGAACGGGAAACTTCCATATCATAAAGAAAAGTTAAGCGGGAACTTATCGGATAAAACAACAGAGAAAGATAAAATAGGATGACGCGAGGTTCGGTTAAAAGCCTTTGCGTCATGGTAAAATCACGTAGCTCATATCCCCCGAAAGCATCGGAAAAACCACCTGTATAAATAAGTCCGATAATTAAAATCAGCAAAAGAGGTAAAAATAAAATCTTGCTGAATTTCTTTATGTTTTCTTTAGTTACGCCCTGAATTAGAAATAAATCAAATAATAAAATGCTGACCGGAAGCATGACCGCGTTTTCTTTGGTAAGCACAGCGGCAAAGCCGGCGATGAGGGATAAAATAAAAAAAGAAATAGTAGAAGTTAGATTATGAGCCGTGCGGCCTTTGAGATAAAAATACATGGACATGATGTAAAATAGTGCCGCCATGGAAGCCATTCTTTGCACAACATAGGTAATGGAAGTTACGTGAACGGGATTTAATGCCCAAAAAAAAGTTGAAAGTAGCGCAACCGGATAAGCGATGAGAGAATATTTTTCCCGAAGCAGAGGAAGTTTAAGAGTGTTATAAATAAATAGAAAAAGAAAAACAGCCGCCAGGTAATGGATAATAAAATTAACCACATGAAACCCGAAGACATCCATTCCGCCGAATTTATAATTTAAGGCAAAGCTGAAATAAGACAATGGCCGCAGTAGTCTGTCCTGAAAAATACCGAACACGCAATGTTTTATTTCCGGCCAGGAAAATGATTTTATTTGAATAAAGGGATTGTCGACAATATTGACGGAATCATCAAAATGCCATTCGCCATAGAAACTGTTAGAATAAACAGTTATCAAAATAATTAATAGTGAAATGAAGGTAAAGGCATATTTTTTCCCATCAGGGAAATGCCAATTACCAGGCAGCGCAAATCCATTTTCTTTAGTAAACATTATAGTACCATTAAGTTTTATTTTTTTGAGGATAAAAGTAAAAAAATAACGCTAAACATATTTCTACGGCAATAGAAACAATTCTGATCATTATCGTTCCCGCAATAACAATTCCTTTTGCAATAATTGTGGGAAGGATCAGGAAGATTATTCCTTCTCGTACGCCAAGGCCTGCCGGAGCAAAAAGCGCGGCGATTCCGGCAAGAGATGCTGCATAATAAATTCCGATCATCGGAATTAAATAGTTGAAACTGAGATCGGCAAAGCAATCCATGGAATAGAATAGTCCTAGACCATAAGGAATTCCTATCAACATATTTATAAAAACAAATTTCAGAATCAAACCAAACGAAGGAAAATCTTCAATCGGTTCTCGTTTGAAAAAAATCAGTAATATGTTGGTTAAATATTTGAGTAATTTTGGATGAAGCAAAACAAGTAAAAATAAGGATAATAATGCGGCTATAATTCTTAGATATCCCGGGATTATGTTTTTCATAAAAAAAATGGAAAAAAGAATGAGCAGGCACGCGGCTATAACAGCTGCTATAAACTCCACTATTGTTGCCACCGCTACAGTTCTTTTGGGATGATTTTCGTATGCGTTAAGACGGACAAGAATTAGGGCGGCCTTTCCGGGGATATATTTACCTAATTGAGATAATGACCAGGCGCGAGCTGCAGACATGAAGCTGGTCTTTAATCCAAATGAGGCGGCAATGTCGATCCAGATGAATAAACTTAAAAGATAAGATATTAACGTGAAAAAAAAGCTAAGAAATAAACTTGTGTAATTTATTTGCTGAAGATGAGCAGATAAATCGTGAAAAGATTCGACTATGTAATATAATACAAAAGTGAGGACAACAATAAACAAAGTCCTACTATATATTTTTTTTTTGTTTTTAGAAAATAATTCCATAGTCACTATTTTTCGACAACTTTAAAATATATATTGAAGGAAGCCTGGTAAATTTAAAATATTCATCACATCTGGAAATTAAATTGAAAAGAACGCGTCTTCCGGAAGTAAAAATTTTAGCAAAAATATATATGGCAAGAGAAAATAATGTAGTTACGGGCAGACGATATTTTCTGATGATTTTACTCCCGGATTTATGGACAAGTGATTTAAGAAAATGATATTGAAAACTATTCCCGCCGGTGTTCAATGCAGCAATTTTCTTAAATTTACTTAACAGATTCAATAAACCAAAACACATCTGAAAGTATATGCTGCAGTGTTTTGGCTCAATTAATAATATTTCCCCTCCCTTTTTTAAATGGCAAAGAAAGTTGGATATGGTTTTCTCAATTTTATCTTTATCAATATACATCAGAACGGTTATGCATATTATGTAATCGTAATAATCTGATTGCAGGCTGAAATCTTCCGCAAATCCGACAAAAGCATTTTCCCCGGTTTTTTTCTGAAAGAGCTCGACATAATTTTTACTGATATCAATTCCGGTTATGTTGGCATCAGGGAATTTTTCTGAAAACATTAGGGATATTCTTCCGTAACCGCAGCCGATATCTATAATATTAATTTCTCCGGAATACGGCGCAATTTCCGATAAAATTTTCTTTAATTGCCAATGATGGATATATTCGTTAAAAACATTGGGCAAACTTTTGAATAGAACTTCTTTGGGACTTGACCTAAATATCTTGTTTCTCTTTTCCCATTGGGCAACATTGGTAAATTTGGATGATTGCATTATTTCAAGTAGTATCTCCGGGGTAATTTATTTTCCATAAATAAAATTAATCAAGGCATCAACAACGTAATCTATCTGATCATCGGTAATACTGGGATACATCGGTAATGTTAATTCATGCCGGGTTGCAAAATTAGTATTATGCAGAATTTGATCCCCCAAAATAGTCCTATAATAACTAAACTTATGAATTGGCGGATAATGGATACTGGTTTGAATGCCTTTTTCCCGTAGAAAAACCATCAAGCTGTGCCGGTCTATACTTTCATCAAGAATTATAGGAAAGATATGATAATTAGCTGGGAAACAATAATTATCAAATGGAAATTTGATTTTGTCAATCTTAGATAATGCATCTTTATAACGAGTTGCTGCCAGGCGGCGGCGTTCATTTCCGGTTTCCAATTTCTTTAATTGACAACGGGCTAGGGCGGCGTGAATTTCGTCAATTCGGTAATTATAACCAAGGACAGTTACATCATAGCTATATGCATGGCCGTAATGTCGATCTAATGTTGCACTGGTCATTCCATGAGAACGGATTTTTCTTATGTAGTTTGCATAATCGTCATTATTAGTGCAAATAATGCCACCTTCACCGGTTGAAATATTTTTATTGGAATAAAAAGAAAAACAGGAAATATCACCAAATGATCCTAACTTTTTCCCTTTATAAGTTGAACCGGGGCAATGAGCAGCATCCTCGATTACCTGTATATTGTTTGTTTTGGCAATGTTGAGTATTTCATCCATCTGGCAGGCGAAACCGCCATAATGCATAACTATTATTGCTCGAGTATTTATGTTTATCTTTTTTTTGATTTCATTGGGAGAAATTGTCCAATCGCCCGTTGAAGTGATATCGGCAAAAACAGGAGTTCCGCCGGCATAAATAACCGAATTAGATGTGGCGACAAAAGTAAGTGAAGGACAGATTACTTCTGTTCCCTGTTTTACACCAACGGCCAGATTGGCCAAATGTAAAGCCGTGGTGCAACTGCTTACTGCCAGGGCATGCTTTACTTTTAAATATTCGGCAAATTCGTATTCCAGCGCTTCCGTTTCCGGACCCATGGTAAGCCATTTGCTTCTCAGAACACGCAGGGTGGCTTCCTCTTCCTCTGATCCATAGTTCAGATCAAAAAGAGGAATTACCGGATTTGGATTATTCATAGTCGATCCTTGATATTTTCGTAATCGTCAATTGCCTGTTCATAATCTTCGGGGCGTCCAATATCCATCCAGTAACCATCATAGGGATGACAATATACATGCATTTTCTTCACTAGTATTCTTTGAACTAAATCGGGAAAGTCAAAACGGCCCTTCTTAGGTATAAGAGATAGCACGCTTCGGGAAAGAACATAAACTCCCATGCTGACGTTGAAAGGAATTGATGGTTTTTCTATGAACTTAGTTAAAAAACCTTCATGATTGTATTCCAATGTTCCGTAATTTATATCCTGTATCCTTCGGTGAGTAGCAATAGTTAGATCCGTTTTTTTATTCTTGTGAACATTAAAGAGTTCCTTGAAATTTAGATCAGTCAATATGTCACCGTTCATCATTAAAAAATTATCATCCAGATTATCAATTTGACGAATTGCTCCGGCAGTACCCAGTGGCTCTTTTTCAACATAATATTCAATGGGGATGCCCCATTTATCCCCATTTCCAAAAAAGGCGATGAAAAGATCATGTTGGTGCCCGACAGCCATGGTAATATTTTTAAACCCATTATTTTTGAGTTGTTTGATGACAACTTCCAGAATGGGAATATCTCCTATCGGTAAGAGTGGCTTAGGTAAAACAGTAGTATAAGGTTTTAATCTCGTGCCTTTGCCGCCTGCCAGAATTATAGCCTGCATATTATCACCTATTTTATGTAGATATCCGGTTTGTAGATATGAATGTTATTTTTTATCCAATCAATGGTCTGCATGAGGCCTTGTTCGAGTGAATATTGAGGACGCCATTTTGTATTTGTAATAATTTTATTATTATCACAAAAAAGGCGTTCAACCTCACTATTTTCCGGTCGCCGGCGTTCTGATGCCGTTTGGAAATCAATTTCTATATTAAAAAGCCGAGCGATTTTTATTGCCAAATCTTTTACGGATATCTCAAAACCACTACCAATATTAGTGACTGCTCCGGTAAGGCTGCTGGTTTTAGCTATTTCAATAAAACCTTCGACAGTGTCTTTCACAAAAGTTAAATCACGAGTAGGGGAGAGATTGCCCAAAGTTAATATTTTTTTACCGGATAGTATCTGACTTATCACAGTAGTAATTATAGCTCTTGATGATTGCCGGGGGCCATAAGTATTAAAAGGCCGGACGATTTTTACCGGTAGCCGAAAAGAAAGCCAATAACTCAATGACAATTGATCAGCAGCAATTTTTGATGCCGAATAAGGTGACTGACCTAGAAGAGGATGATTTTCAGAAATGGGTACGAATTGAGCTGTGCCGTATGTTTCACTCGTTGAGGTAATAATCACATTTTCAAAATTTCCAAGACGTGCACTTTCTAATACATTATAAGTACCTTCGATATTGGTCTTAATATAAGCAAGGGGAGAATCGTAAGAATATGGTATTCCGATTAGTGCAGCCAGATGATAAACCTCCTGGCATCCTTTCATCGCATTTCGTACTGAGTCATAATCACGAATATCTCCTGAATAGATTTCCATATTATTGAGAAAGGAAGAATTTTCCAGCCATCCCCAACTGCTCCTAGAATTGTAATGAACAAAGGCACGGACTTTATTGCCTAGTGCGGAGAGCCTTTCCGCCAGGTGGCTGCCGATAAAACCACCGGCACCGGTGACTAGAATTTTATTAACACTCATAATTACCTCTTATTCCTTTTTCCTTACATTCACCCATAATTACCAATTCAGAAATGGAACTTTGCTATAAGTTAACTTGTACACCTGAAATTCACTGTTTTCATAAATGAGAGAAGCGGCTTTTTGTTTTAATAAGTCTCGCATTGTATCCGGTGATACCTGATCTCTTGCTTGAACTGGTAGATACAAGCATAAATAGTCTCCGCGCGAAAGCTCTTCCTTATTTCTTAGCATGAGTGATTTTCGATCTGTCATCATTCTCATAAGCCGGGGTTTAAAGAAAACGATAGTGCTTTCTTTTTCTGTGTTTGATCTGATGAAGGAAAACATGTCTTGAGAGGGTACGGTATAGGGTCCGAAAATGGTTTCACGATGGTGAATCATATTTACATATGCATTACCCACTGAGCTTGTTACGAAATATGTGAAGACAATAAGAATAGGGATAAGGCAAACCCATTTACGTAATTTTTGCTCTATGTTTGTTTTACCACCTTGAAAAATTTCCAACCCAGTAATTACAAATGAACAATAGAATGGAAGAATCGGAAATAAATACCGGAGTCCCGGAAAGGACGGCCACCACTGCCATAAAGTGTAAAGAACAAAGGTCAGAATTATATATACAACAATATGATAATCGGACCGATACCTTCTAATGATTCCCGCTATAGCGATAGGAATACTTGCAAAATAAAACAAGTAGTGGTGAGGCACACCGGTAAAGAACTCAACGGGCAGATCAATACAATAGTCAAACTGGATCTTAATGATATCTATAGAAATTTTTTTCAAGGTGGCTAAATTAGAAGCTCCACCCTGAGGGAGAATCATTTCCCATATCAGAGCAATACAAAAAAAGGAGACATAGGGGATCAGATTTATCGATAACCTTTTCAATAAAAAGCCTGTATCAGAAAGCAGATTACGGAAATATTGACAATTGGAGAAATTTCCGCGCCGTAATTTCAGAGCCAGAGTTATGAATTGAGTAATGGCAAGTGTTATGAGAAGTAAAATACCATTTGTTCGGATGAAAAACGCACCGGCTATAATGGCCCCCAGAAGGATATAATCCCAAATTGGGGATATGAGATTACGTTTTTCGATGACCAGCCTGCCAATAAATAAAACACTGGCGGTCGATACCAGAAGGAATGGCAAGTCAGTAAGAATTTGATCTGTAAACGACAGCATAGTTGGATTCAGGGAAAAGAAACATACCAGACAAAACAACCAAACTGGTGAATGATACTTCCGGAATCCTACCCAAAGTAAAATGATAAAAATTAGAAAAGAGATCACTCCCACCAATTTCAAGCCGATCATATTAAGACCGAAGATAGCATAGAACGGCACAAGCAAGACAGGAAATCCCCACGGGGCGGCAATTGGCCCAAAAGTATAAGAGGAATTCTCCACCGTGAAGCGGTTTGCCACTATGGAGCTGAGAGGGTTTAACTCGATAATGCTTTTTGCCTGCATGATATAGAGTGAGAAGTCATCGCCCCAGTTATGGCCATTTGTAAGCGTACAACAAAGAATGAGAATCATTATACCAAGCAGAACGACAAAAAGTGCTGAGTGATTGATTTTTCTCATGTGATTCATCTGTCCTGAGCGATACTTGAGATGAAAGTGGTTAATCTCCGGGATTGTCCGCAGGTTTTTAACCTGCTACTATGTTATTTTTTATTAAACTTCTACAAGACTATTATGGTTTCCTGTCTATGTAAACATATTCTAAATTATATTTTTCAGCAAACAAAACCCTCTAACCCACATTACTTACGATTAAATGTTTTTCATCCAAAACCGCTTTCATTAATAGCAAAGGAATATTTTCACTTTCTTTGCATAATGGTTTAAATTATCATATAATTAATGCAAATGGAATTAAAATCAGCAAATAAGGAGTTTTTATCCAACCAGTTTCGCAACTTTTTCAAGAGAATATTCTATGCACACCAGTGCATTCGTTGCGTCGGATTCTAAAAAACAGTCCGCCTCAGCGGGATCAAATGGAAAATGAAGATAAGGCCTGGTTGTAAAAAGTATCTGTCGGGTTGTTATTATGCATGAAATAAAAGGGTACAACTATGTTTGACAAATTTCCGAAGACACGTCCTCGACTACCAAGAGAGATCGAAGTGATCTACACAATGCATTACAAATCGAACCGAGAGGGTCAAACGAAAGCTTCATTTTTAGCGCAAAGAATGGAGTCCTGGTTGCACAATCAAGTAGCAAAAGACCTTGGCAACTTGCATGGCTTAAGAAAAACAACTTTGGAGGTAGGTGCAGGAACACTCAATCAACTACAATATGAACTTGACGTTGGTCATTATGATATTGTCGAACCTTTTAGGGATCTTTATAAGGAATCGCCTTTTCTGGAAAGAGTTCGTAATGTCTACTCAGATATTTCTGAAGTGCCGGGCAATTTTCTTTACGATAGGATAACTTCAGTCGCCACTTTTGAGCATATATGCAACCTGCCAGAAGTTGTAGCACGGTGTGGACTATTTTTGGCGGATAAAGGTGTGATGCGTGTTGCCATTCCCAGTGAAGGGACATTTCTTTGGACATTGGGTTGGAAAATGACTACCGGTCTTGAATTCAAAATTAAATATGGTCTTGATTACGGGTTGCTTATGAAGTATGAGCATGTGAACACGGCGAAGGAAATACAAGGGGTGCTGGAGTTCTTTTTCGAGGATATTGAGTGTAAAGTTTTCGGGCTATCAAAGTCAATCTCGCTTTATCAATTCTATACATGTAGAAATCCAAGAAGAAAGAAATGCCTTGAATATGCAGATCAATCGAAGGCATAATAAATAGCTCCACTTGACAGCTATTGTGCTTTGCTTCATAGTTACAGGTAAGATTTGTTTTATCGGGAATGACCGACGCAAAAGTTATAGCCGTGGTGGTGACGTATCGATCTCTCCTTGATTTTTTGCTTGGACGGGACAAAGGGGGTATTTTATTGAAAAATATACCCATGATGTAGTAATATCAAAAGCGGGTATGAAAAACCACACACTGATGTTTCATGAACGAGACCGGCAAATAGTTTATAAAGATCATCTCGGTGTTGTCTTTATTAAAAAAGCAATCGCAAAATATTTATGAAGTATTCACAAATTATCAATTGATCATTATTCAATCATTAATATCTTTCTTCCTGATCATCGAAAGTTGTTCTGCTATCAATCCCAGTGTAAAGAAAATAATTCCCGAAAGAATTGAAATAATCGCACCATTACTCACTCCACGACCAAGTAAAAGAAATGGCAATCCCCATAATATACCAAATAAAATACAGAAAAATGCAATTGGAAAGAATATACAAATCGGATTAAACAGAACAACAATATTCATGATTTCTTTAATTGTTTCGATTGCGGTTGAAACTGATATTGTGCTTTTACCTGCAACTCTTGGTTTAATGGAAATAGGTTCTTCCAAAACCAAATGTTTCCGATAAATAAAAGTAAGTAACATAATGTCACTATAAGCCATTGAATCCGGGCAAAGTGAAATATATTTTTTTGCAAGTTTGGTGTTATAAATTTTCATTCCCGAATTAATGTCGTGAATATTCAAAGGCATTAATCTTTTTACTAGGAAGCGAATGCTGTTTTTTCCCAGTTTTCTGAATAGACTTGCTTCTTTTTGTCCTTTGCGACTTCCTACTATCATATCGGCATCTTTTTCCAATATTAATTTATAAAGTTTTTCAACATCTTCCAGCACGTGTTGTCCGTCTGAATCAATTGTGATTAGATATTTTGTCTGAGACGCGGTAATTCCTGTTTTAATTGCACCACCATAACCTTTGTTTACCTTGTGATTTATTAACTTAACAAAGCTATACTTTTTGGATATTTCTGAAATAATATTTTTAGAATTATCTGTCGAACCATCGTTAACAACAACAAGCTGAAATGATCTTGTTTTACAAAATTCTATCAATTGGGGAAGAAAAATTTTCAATGATTCTTCTTCATTATAAGCGGGAATAATAATTGTCAGATTGTTTTCCATTTAGTCTAAATGTCTTCTAATAATAAAAAATAAATAATAATTTCACGCTGCGGTATCTGCCGCAGGGGAATAAACACTTTTTAATTCTTTGATTTTCTCATAAATAGCTTTTGCCCCTGAATCAGGCGATAAGATTGAACTTAGTTCATCATAATTATGCTTATCATAAAATGAAGCTCTTATTTTTACATTGCTCATTTTTATTAACGCTTCGGCAAGGTCATTATAATTTTCTTTTTCCACAACATATCCTAATTTATATTTTTCAGCAAGATAACCCATGTCACCGACATTTGTTACGATAAAAGGTTTATTTGCATTTACTCCTTCTGATAAAACCAGCGGGATGCTTTCGCTTAAAGACGGGATAACGATACAATCAACATGACGGAAGAGATCGCTGATATCGCCATCTTCCAGTCTTCCAGTTAGAATTACGTTTTTATCCAGATCTGAACTCTTAATTAAATTTTCGAGAGCTTCTTTTTCTTCTCCTTCGCCGACTATATAGCATCTAAAATTTATGTTTTTCTTCTGAAGAAGTGAACATGCTTTAATTAAAAAATCAAATCCCTTAACACGATGAAGCCGGCCTATGCTGCAGAAAGTAAAAAAAAGTCCGGTATCATCAAGGTGGAGAAAATCAGATTTTTTATTTTCCAATTTTCTGGCAGTGGCCGCAAAATAACATTCCTTACCATCGGCAAGCGCTGATGTTTTTCGGCAAAGGTCAAAACCATCGGCAAAAAGATATGCGCTGTTTCTGGCAACATATTTAATAAAGGGGCGGATTAAAGAGTTTTTAGATGCTAAATAAACATCAGAACCCAACCCCCGGCAACAGTATGGTATATTTGTAAATTTGGAAATAATAGCAGCTATTAATCCTGATGGTATAAGCCATTCGGCAAGTATTATATCAGGCGGCCAATGGCGACAGATAGTTTTTCCTGATAAATATCCGTTTATGAAATATTGAAATGCTAAAGGGATTCCGAAAATCCGTCTCCTCATCAATTCTACAAGCGGTATATCACCACCGCGCCAGCCGAAATACGTTATGGAACATCCATCCCATAATGTTTTAGTGATAGAATCAGAGCCATCACAATTCTGCGTTAAAACATGAACTTGTACGCCTAAAGAATTAAGTGTTCTAATGGTATCCGGAATAAATACGCCGCCGATACTTTTATCATTGGGAAAACTACTTGTAATCAGCAGCATTTTCATTTTAATTTTTGCAACCCCTGTTTTGATGCCTTTTTATATTTATTGCTGCATTGAGGACATTTGTATTTTCCACCCAGCTTATTGCCGCACTGGCATAGCCAGCCTTTTTGTCGCGCCGGGTTTGTGGTTTTTAATCTTGTTTGGGGTTAATTCCCCTTAGCTTGCTACGAAAGGCCTATTCCTTATAGAGGCTTTTGATACCCCGTAGCTTGCTGCGGGGTAGTTCATTTAAACAGTTCTTCAGATTCCACCGGTGGCCTGTATCCGAGAGCGGAATGCATACGTTTGTACACTTTTTGGATAAAAAAAGGAAGCCGAATTTGAACATCTTCTAAGGTTGGGTATTCCCATAGATAGACTTCTTCTACTTTGGCCTTTTTGAAAAAGCTTTCAGTGATGGCATTGTCCTGGGGATTCCCCTTGCGGGACCTACTGATCAGGAAGCCGTATTTTAAGAGCGTTTCTACATAATCGTGGGACGCGTATTGGACACCACGATCAAAGTGATGGATAACGACCTTTGGATGATGCCGATGGACAATAGCCATGCCCATAGCTTAAGACACAGGACAGTGTCAATGTTGCGAGAAATGCCTAATCGCTCTCCGGGAAAATAAGTCCAGTGTGAGCTTGTCCACCAGTTGTTCCAGTTGTTGGACGCAGTCCTCAAGTGTTGTTTCTTTACTGTGGGTATTGTCAAATCCCCCGCACGGTTAAGTCGGGCGAGAATTACGGCATTTCGGTGATCTGTTTTGCTCATATCAGCGGGACTATTGCGTATATGTGACGGGGGAGGCTACGGCACAGTCAAATCCTATGACTGTCCAAGAACGAAAGATGTTATAATCACAGGGACCGGCCTTGTATACAAAGTGAAGTTCTCTTGATGGAGATACCAGTTATTTTACAAGACAATTAAGATCGTCAAGGGTGCCACCAATGGATCCATAGTACCTGACATCGCAATTACGGTCGGCATCCGCTAATCCAACATTACTGGAAATTTTATGAACATCAAGAACAACAAATGTAATATGCTTCTTAATAACCTATTTCCCTGGTTGTGTCCCTTTGTTTGTTTGTGTGTTTGTGTGTTCCCACTGGAGTATGTATTTACTAACCAAGGATCATCAGAACTTGATCCGTCTTTACAGAGTCGCCTTCTTTGATTTTTATTTCCTTGACCGTTCCCTTATCTGGCGCATATATAAAAAATTCCATTTTAATGGCGTCCATGATTACGACTTCATCCTCAGCATTGATCTGATCATCCAAATGAACAACGATACTGACGATTTTTCAGGTCATGGGGGCTTTTATTTCTATACTTATTTTTGTAAATCTCCTTATCCAATCCTTTACACTTATCTTACGGAGGGATAATAAATATTTTATTAATAAATCATATTTTAATTAATACCCAAATTAGAAAGTAAGGTCAATATTATTATGACCATATTATCAGATTGTTGAAATTAGAATAATTGGTAATAATTAGGCATAATTTATGATTATTACCTTGAAATTTGATATTATATAATTTATGTATTCACTATCATTTTGAGGAGGGGGCTATGTCCAGCGAATTGATGAACACCAAAGAAGTTGCCAAATATCTGGATATTCATGAAAAACAGGTTTATCTGCTTATCAAGGCCGGAAAAATCCCCTGTACGCGGGCTACCGGAAAGTGGATATTCCCGGTGAAACTCATTGATGAATGGATACAAACAAGCGCGCAAGATGGTTTCCAACAAGCTAGAAAAAGAGTCAATCAAATTGAAGGCGCGCTTTTGGCGGCCGGCAGTAATGATCCGATACTGGACATTCTTCTGACGGCCATCAAAAAAGATCACCCGGCCTTTAATATTTTTTCCGCCAATACCGGCAGTATCAGCGGTCTGGAAGTTCTCAATACGGGGCTGACGGATATTGCTTTTTCTCATCTCTTTGATCCGCAGACCGGTGATTATAATACGCCTTATTTAAAACAGTATTGCCCGGATCATCATCCGGTCGTTGTGAATCTGTTTTACCGTCAAATCGGTTTTCTGATCGCCAAATCCAAGTCTGATATTTTTAAGGGATGGAAAAGTCTCACCAATAAAAAGATTCGCTTCGTCAACCGGCAGAGCGGTTCAGGCATCAGACTTCTGCTGGATCATGAATTGAAGAACAAAGGTATTACTTGCGGCGAGATTTCGGGTTATGACAATGAAGTCTATACGCATTTTGAAGTCGGACTTTCTCTCATTTCGGGTGAGGCTGATGTCGGGATCGCGTCTGCCGCTGTGGCAAAAATATTAGACCTGAAGTTTCAGCCTCTGGTCAGTGAGCGTTTTGACATGATTCTCGATAAAAACACTTTTTTTCAACCCGCTATTCAGGCTTTTATCGAGACACTTCAGTCGGACCAATTTAAAAACCGCATAGAGAAAATCGGGAATTACAATTTTAAGGATGCCGGCAGGATTCTGCATTCTTAGAGAAATCATCCATAGAATAGAAGAACGAAAGGAGCTGGAGAAAATGAAAGTATCTGTTGGAAAATTTGTGGTGCTTCTTGTTTTACTTTGGTCGTCTCTGGCAATGGCTGCCAATGGAGATAAATTTGTGTTTTTATCCAGCACGATCGGCCCGATTGACGCCGGTATCGTCAGCGCTCTGGAAGATCAGTTTGAAAAAGATACAGGCATCCGTGTGCGTCATGTTGGTGCGGGTACCGGAGCGGCATTGGATATCGCCCGCAAGGGCGCTATTGATCTGGTTATGGTTCATGCCAAATCTCTGGAAGAAAAGTTTATAGCTGATGGTTTCGGCACCGAGAGGATTCCCCTGATGTACAATGATTTTGTTATTGTCGGACCGGCTTCTGATCCGGCGGCAATTAAGGGAACAAAAACAGCAACGGAAGCGTTAAAGAAAATTATGGACAGCAGGTCTCTGTTCATCAGCCGCGGCGACAAGTCAGGAACAAATGTAGCTGAGATGGAGCTTTGGGGGAAGCTTGGGATTAAACCTACCGGTTCTTGGTATGCTGTTTACGAAAAGGGATCAGAGGGCAATGTTGCGACATTGAAATATACCGATCAGCAGTCCGCCTATACTTTCATTGACCGAGCCACGTATCTGTCTCTGAAAGATCAGATCAAATTAATTATTTTAGTTGAAGGCGATGAAGCGCTGATTAATTATATTTCATTGATACCGGTTAATCCGGCAAAATTCCCCAAGGTCAATGCGAAGGATGCTATGAAGTTTGTAAAATGGCTGACATCGCCTAAAAAAGGTCAGCTGATAATAAGGGATTTCGGCAAGGATAAATATGGCGCGCCACTCTTCTTCCCGAATTCTCTGGAATGGCAAAAAGCGCAAAAGAAATCACGGAAATGAACCCCAAAGCAAGCTTTGAGATTCATTTCCTCCGCTTGATGCGGGATTGTTCAACTTACCAATTCCAATGCGCTTCGCTTTTAGAATTGGAGTTTCACAATAAAAAAGAAATTTAATATAAAGGAGAATAATCATGAAAATTTTCAGAAACAATAAAGTTATAATGATGTTAATGATAGCCGTGTTGCTTTTCGCGTTCGGCACAGCAAATGTTTTTGCCGGAACGGCAGCGCCCAAACAAAAAAATATCATTCTGGCGACCACCACCAGCACTCAGGATACGGGATTGCTAGATGTTTTGATTCCTATCTTTGAGAAACAGACAGGTTATTTTGTTAAAACGATTGCTGTAGGTTCCGGTCAAGCCATGGCGATGGGACAAAAAGGCGAGGCTGATGTTCTGCTAGTTCATTCACCGGATGCGGAAAAGAAGTTCGTTGAAGAAGGATACGGCATCAAGCGCCAGTTGGTGATGCACAATGATTTTATCATCGTCGGGCCGGCGGCTGATCCGGCCAGGATCAAAGGCGTGAAATCTTCTGCTGAAGCTCTTAAACTGATTGCCAAAGCGGAAGGTTTGTTTTTATCACGCGGAGACAATTCGGGAACGAACGCGAAAGAAAAAACATTATGGAAAAAAGCAGACATAACTCCCGCCGGACAGAAGTGGTATCAGGAAACCGGATTGGGCATGGGACAGACTTTGAATGTTGCCGCGGAGAAAAAAGGTTACACGCTGACAGATCGGGGAACATATTTGGCTCTTAAGAAAAATCTGGGATTGGATATTTTAGTGGAAGGCGATGCCTCTCTGCTCAACATTTATCATGTAATTGAAGTCAACAGCGCCAAGTGGCCGAAAGTCAATGTCGAAGGCGCCAAAGCTTTTGCCGCTTTCATGGTTTCTAAAAAGACGCAGAAAATAATAAAGACCTTCGGTGTTGATAAATACGGTACTCCTTTGTTTTTCCCTGATGCCGGCAAAAAGGTGGAAGATTTGGGCAAATAATTTTAGTGAAAGTGTCGTAGGTTTTATAAAGTGGAATTAATTGTTCAAGGGATAATTAAGGCTTTTGAGTTGATCATCAGTTTTGACCCTGAAGTATTGGGAATAACGTGGCTGTCTCTGAAAGTATCGGGGATAGCCACGCTCCTCAGTATTTTCATCGGGGGGGGCAGTGGAATAGCTGTTGCTTTAAACAACTTTCGCGGGAAGAAGTTTGTCATCAGTTTAATCAATACAGGCATGGGTTTGCCGCCGGTTGTCGTGGGGTTATTTGTAACGCTTTTGATCTGGCGCAACGGGCCTTTCGGTTTTCTGGAAATCCTCTATACTCCCTTTGCCATGATTATTGCCCAGACGATTATTGCCACACCGATTGTCATGGGTATATCTCTTGCCGCTATTCAAAACCTGCCGCCAAACCTGCGTCTGCAGATTCTATCTTTGGGAGCAAGCCGGTTACAGATGGTGTGGGCATTGATCAAAGAAGCGCAATTACCTCTGCTGGCGGCGATTATGGCTGGTTTTGGAGGGGTCATTTCCGAAGTGGGCGCTTCCATGATGGTCGGCGGTAATATCAAAGGATACTCGCGTGTGTTGACGACTGCCACCGTTATGGAAACCGGCAAGGGAAATTTTGACATTGCCATCGCGCTGAGTATTATCCTTCTATTGCTTGCTTTCCTGGTTAATCTTCTGCTCACACAGATACAGCAAAGGCAGAATCCGCGATGAATTCTGAAAACCTGATAAAAATAGAAAATATAATTTTGCAGCGCGGCGGCGCAACCGTATTGGATATTCCCGAATTTCAGGTGCAGCAGGGAAGAATACTGGCGTTGATCGGACCCAACGGCGCCGGCAAATCCACGCTGCTTTTAATGCTGGCGGGTTTATTAAAACAACAAAAGGGGAAACTGTATTTTCAAGGACAGCCGGTGGAAAGCAGGGCTGATCTGGCCATGTTACGCCGCAACGCTGCCGTTGTGTTTCAAGAACCTCTGCTTCTGAATAGTTCCGTTTATGAAAATGTGGCAATAGGCTTAAAATTTCGAAGATTAAAAAATAAAGAAATCAGAAATGGTGTTCAGAGCGCTCTGGATTATTTTGGAATAAGCCAATTGGCGAAAAGATTGGCCAAAACACTCTCTGGAGGAGAAGCCAAAAGGGTTTCGCTGGCGCGCGCTTTTGCTATCAAACCGCAAATCATTTTACTCGATGAAGCTTTTAACTCGCTGGATCCGCCATCGCGGGAAAATATCATTGACGACTTAAAACGGATATTGGAAGAAACAAAAATAACGGCAGTCCTTGCTTCGCATGATCGTGAAGAAACGCTGCGTCTGGCGCAGGATGTAAGCGTTATGAATGCTGGTAAAATCGTGCAATCGGGAACGACAGCTGAAATATTTAATCAGCCGGACTCTGAATTTGTGGCTAACTTTGTCGGTACGGAATCAATATTGGAAGGCACTGTCAAAAGCAGTAACGCAGGATTGATGGAGATTATCGTTGCCGGAAAGATTATTGAGGCCGTGGGCGATTTCTTACCCGGGCAAAATGTTTACTGCTGTTTAAGGCCGGAAAATGTGACTGTGTCCAATTATACGCAGGGTAAAATAAGTGCGCGAAATATCTTCGAAGCGAAAGTTTCCAAAGTCATCCGCCAGGGATATTTTTATAAAATGACTCTTGATTGCGGATTTCCTTTAGTTACATATATTACAATACCATCATATGAAGATTTAGGTATCGTGAAAGGCAGGACTGTAATCGCCTCATTCAAAGCCACGGCGGTGCATGTCATCCGCCGGGAAAAGTAATAATACCAGTTCTAAGTGTTTAACTTCCTCTAATAAATAAATTTTATTGACAAATAGAAATAAGTAGTATTTAAAAAAACAAAAATATATTATTGATCTTACATATCCCCCCTGGAAGTTAGCATTGCTTATAAGTCGCTTGTAAGTCAGTGATTTAAGGAGGCATATGGAGTATCTTAAATTACTATAGAAAATTCATCAATCGGTTTGCCAGGCCAAAATCCACCACGTAACTTTTTAACTTTTTTACTAACTTTCACTTAACCTTCTAAGGAGAAAATGTATGAAAAAGTTAATGATTGTTTTTTGCTTTATTTTTTTAATAGGCGCGTTCCCTTTCGTTGCATCTGCTGACACTACCTGCGCGACAAAATATCCAATCGTATTATCTCATGGCATGGGTTACACCGACACTGGAAAGCTCGGCATCGGATACTGGTATAACATACCATCAACGCTGACGGGCCATGGGGCCAAGGTGTATCAGTCTAACCAAACAGCGATGGCGTCCACCGCGGACCGGGCGGCTCAGTTGAAAACCTATGTGCAGCAAGTCCTCGCCACTACGGGAGCGGCGAAGGTCAACATCATCGGCCATTCACAGGGAGGGCTTGACGCCCGGTGGATGATATCAAACCTTGGCATGGCACCCTATGTGGCATCTTTGACTACCGTTGCCTCGCCGAACCGGGGCAGCTCGATAGCTGACGTATTACTGGGACTTGATGCGGATGTGGGCGGATGGATAAGCGGTCTGGTGACTGAGATATATCTCTGGATGTTCGGCGGACAACAGAACGCCAAGGCGGGCGCGAAATGGCTTAGCGTGAACTTTATGACCAACACGTTCAATCCCGAAACACCCAATATTTCGGGCATTTACTATCAGAGCTGGTCATCGACCATGAATTTCCCCCCCATATTGGACAAAGTACTCTTCAGCGTGTCTTGGGCGATTTTAGAGTGGTATGAAGGCTCCAATGATGGTCTTGTTTCCACATGGTCGGCCCCTTGGGGGACCTATAGAGGAAACCAGGGAGGATCGATATTCGGTGGCGGTGTATCACATGTGAATACGTGCGACCAGTTCCTTGATTTTACACCGTTCTTTGATGCCCCGGGTTTCTATGTGAGTATGGTATCAGACCTGAAAGGTAAGGGGTATTAAGCGGGAAAGTATTTGTACGATTTATATTGCATAATATGAAGAGCGGCATGACGAGATGCCGCTCTTCTTTATTTGTGAAACTCCAATTTAATGAGACTCGCTGATAATGAGTCCCAAGTTTCAGAAGCGAAGCGCGCTGAAATTTGTTGGACGAATTATATCAGGCGCAAAGCGCCGTGGTAAAAAGAACGAAGTGAAGTTTGAAGCGTTAGCCGAATTATCCCGCATAAGCAGGGGTATAATAGTCCGAAGCTTTCTTTGGGGTTCATACCCGCGATTTGTGCGGTCGGCGTGAGAATAGGTGTTTGTTTCATGAAGAAAAATAAGATAATTGCTATGGCTGGGATCGTACTTGCTGTCGTCATCACAATCATCATCGCAGTCGTTATGACGAAGGGGAAAAAACAGGAAGGGTACGTTTTTGACCGTAACTCAAAAATCAGTATGAAGGACGTCCGGATCTATCTTGGCAAGAGCGAGTTTAAAGCAGATGCCGCGAAGGATTATTTCAAAAAGGACACAATCAATTCCTATACGCTGAAGTATTTCCTTTTCCTGGATGATAAATTCAAAGATTCGAGAAATACTGAAGAGCTCCTCCAGTCGGTGCGGGATTATCTTAACACTGTCATGCCCCCGGACGAAGCCGACAAGCTTTTCACAGTGTACAAAACCTATGTCTATTACCAGCGTGATGTCCATGACAAGATGACGACATGGGGCCGGCCTTCTACACCGGAAGAGGCGATCGACTATCTCCACAAGCTGCAGGACTATCGGCGGAAGGTGTTCGGCGACGAGAATGCCGACGTCCTTTTCGGTCCCATCGTGATGTTGCAGGAATATCCAATCAGGCGCGGGAGGATTATCGGAAATCAGGAACTATACGGTGCGGAAAAGGAGAAAAAGCTTAACGATCTGAAAAAGGACATGTGGGGTGACGAAGCTGATATCGTAGACAATGACACCGAACCGCTGGACCGTTACCATGAGAAGTTAAAGATATACCAGAAAGACATGGCTGAGATGACGTCGGATGAAGAACGACAGGCGAAGATCCGGCAGTTCCGGGAAGAGCTTTTCACGCCGGAGCAGGCGCGCCGTCTCGACGATGTTGACAGGTCTACGGCCGACGAAAAGAAGAACGAGGAAGACTACTTAGCCCAGGAGAACGAGATCAAAAACAACAACAATCTCGATGCCGACGAAAAGGCACAGAAGATATACGATTTACAGGACCAGATGTTCGGAAGCGAGGCGGAAGCTTTCCGCAGAAGGCTGGTCGTCGAGGATGAGCTTAAACAGCCCAAGAAGTGAAGGCACAAATACTCCATACATCCTCCACAACTCCAGTCCCTTATATAACCGGCCATGAATCCGAAATCGCGTAGGGGCCGAAATGCAGGTTCTTGATTCGTTGCGAACTACACAGTGGTAATACTACATTTAGTTAATACAGGTTACCACCTTACTAATATTTTCTCCTTATCTAATCCATATGAATTGATTCATGCTCATCGAACCTTCCAGGCTTACCGTAAAAAGAGATACCAAAATGAAATAATTTTTTATCTGGCGTATCTATATCATGCCATCTTTTATTTAGTTCATTATAAGAAAGAAATGTTCTGTATTGACATGCCGGATCTTCAAAATGAATATATTTGTTATCGTAACCGATAGGAACTACCCAGTGCCCATCATTCCAATCATCTTCCCATTTTACCTTTTTATTATCGCGGTAAGCCTGGATAGCTAACATACAAGGAATATTTTTATCAATACAAGCCTTAATATCGTCAATAACCATATTTTCATGCATCTTGTATTTTAACTTATATTTTTTAGCTACTTTAATTATTCCTTTTATTAATGTTCCATCTTTTTTAGATGTACCTGCTATCTTCATTATCTCACTTTCTCTGACATTATAGCCAAAGAAAGTTAAAACTGTTTCTAAGCACGAAGCGCCACAACTATATGAGTATGGTTGCCTCTTAAATGGATACATCATTTCATGACGTAGATTTTTAATATTTTTTGTTTTCATAACCTTAAATACTCATTCCTGTTTCTTTATGAATTACGCCTATCGTCTTATTATACATGCTCTTCTTCATCAAATTCTCTTACTGTCTTATCTCAGAACAACTAGCCTTCTGATAAAATGTTACCATTGTACGTCTTTAAATGGTTTCGGACAAAATCAGGCTTGGAACTGATCTTACAGTAAAAATGTAACATACTCGCTCAACGGTTTTCAATCATTTTCCCGAAATGGTAAAACCTACATGGCAATTAATCAGGACACTCTGTTTCATTCCTAATGAATACTTCCTGTAATCCACAAAAAGTAACTCTTAATGAATATACAACCTTTCAATCGGAAAGAATCAAAAAATGGCTCGTATGAAACTTCCTTCAGCAGAGAGCTGGGAGTTCTTTACCGGATGCAGCAGGTTCAACATTGTATCCCATTGCCTTCAATATTTTGCTGTAAAATTTCAAGCGGCGGTGG